>Ga0268276_1000184_pt1 | contig 76631 bp, 111 predicted proteins | sample saktaG_4_FD_190145 | JGI IMG/M metagenome (GOLD analysis project Ga0268276, IMG submission 190145) | Saline water microbial communities from Sakinaw Lake, British Columbia, Canada - sak_2010_1_5_45m | ecosystem: Environmental > Aquatic > Non-marine Saline and Alkaline > Saline ... | reverse complement strand
AAAGCCCTTTCTGTTACAAGAAACCTGATTTTATTGAAAAGTCTATCGAACCAACCGCTACTATTATTAATAGAATAAAACCTGTTATTAATATAAAATCATCTGAAACCAATATGAGTTGGAAAGAGAAAAGAGAACTGATGAAAAAAGGGAAAGGTAAGACAGTAAATTCTTCGGTTTTTCGTTCCAACAAGGAAAAGGATATTCGTAAATCCAAAAAGGAATTAAGAAAAGCAAGAGGTAAATTTTAAATAAAAAAAGAAAAGAAAAAAATAGATTTTATGGAAAATAATAGAATTAAACTAATTCATTATTTATAAATATATAAATAAAAATATTTTTATAAATGGATATTAATAAAAACTATTACGAAATATTAGGTGTTGATAAAAAAGCGACAGAGGATGATATAAAAAAAATATTTCGTAAGAAAGCTAACGAAACACATCCAGATAAACACGGTGGGGATGATAGTGATTTTAAAAAAATAAATGAAGCGTATCAAATTCTCGGTGATAAAGAAAAAAGAAGTCAATATGATGTAAAAAGTCCTAATGGTAACAATTATCAACCAATGGGAGATTTTCATACATTTTTCTCACAACATTTTGGTGGTGGTGGAAATCCTTTTGATTTCTTTGGTGGAAATGATCCTTTTGATGTCTTTAGAAGAAGAAAACCAGATTTCTATGAAGAATTAGATACTTCCGTTAAAATAAATGTTACACTTGAAGATATCTATAATGACAAAAATGTCAAAGTAAAATTCAGAAGAAATGTACATTGTTCTGATTGTAATGGTAGTGGATTTGATAAAAACAGTGAATCATATGAATGTGATATATGTGATGGTACAGGGAAAGTATGGGAAAATGTTGTTGGTGAAATAAAATGTAAATATTGTAACGGAACTGGAAGAATTCATTCTGGAATATGTAAAAAATGTAATGGGAATAAATTAGAATCTAGAGATGAAGAATTTCAACTCAATAACACACACAGGTTAGTAAATAGTGAGACCAAATATTTTCAGGGTTATGGCCATCAATCAAAATATTTTAGAAATAAAAGAGGTAATCTTATTTTAGATATAGTAGTAATAGACAACAACAAATTTGAAAGAAAAAGGGATGGATTATATTACAAACTTGATTTACATTATGAAGACGCGATAAATGGAATGGATTTTGAATTTATACATTTAGATGGTAAAAAATATAAGATAGTTATACCACCAAAAACAAAAAACGGTGATATTTTGAATATGAAAAATAAAGGATTGTTAATAAATCCACAAACTAGACAAAATTTATATTTTGTAGTTAACATTATAATAGATTATTCAAGAGTTGGATTATAGTCTTAAATGAACTACCACTAAACTAAAGATTTAGTGGTTTCACGTTTCATCGACTTCTCCAACGAGAACGCCTCACCGTGTTTTTGTTTTAAGTCCGACCACGTTCCTGCATCCCAGACTCAGTATTTTATATTTTTATAATTTATACTTATACTTTATTGATTTTACCTACAACTCAAATTCATCAAACTACACTAAAGATGTAATTGTTTTCTTTGATGGGTGATATAAATTTGTAATTAATAATTTTTTTATATAAATTTATATAAAATTAGTTAATGGGAACAGTGATAACAATATCAATACTTCTACTCCCTTTGTTTATATATAGTTTTGATTATATAATAAAGACTGGGTATATTTTATATTGGGATATGACATATAATCAAAGGTTTGATAATCTCTATTATTTTATGAGACACTATCCTTCAAAAGTATATAAAAGAAGAGATATAGTAAAGGGAAAATATGTTATTGGATTTGTTGATAACAATATTTCAACTAGACCATGTGAATTCGTAGTGGATACCGAAAGGAAATTATTATATGTTCATGGAACTAGAGAAAAATATACATCAACAATTTTTGGAAAAAATTTCATATCACCACCTGTTATGAAGATTTCTGATGATTTTATGAATATGATAAAAAGTAAATTTAAAGGCAGTCTATCAGATAAAGAAATAAAACATATTGATGATATAATGACAAAAGTGAAAGAAAATGTTTTTCAAGATGGTGAACTTAAAATAAGAGTTGACACAATTAGTGTGTATAAAGAAAGAACAATTAATGAAGAAAAAATAAAAGATATTATAACTCAACGAGAATTTGTGTTACTATGTGTTGATAAATATAGGTCTAGAAAAAGTATTTTATCAAAGGAAGAAATTAATAAAATTTTAACAACAAAAATATACGATTCTGTATATAAATCTGAAATAGAAGTTTTACCAGATTGGAATCACAAAAAAGAAAAATGGACCACCTGGCGGGATAGCGTAAAAATAGTCCGTTTTTGACTACGAACCTCTGTAAAAAGAGTTTTCGTAATTACTTACAAAGAAATAATTACACTTTAGTTCATCTTGATGTTCCTATTCCGTAGAATTGGCCTATTTCTATAAATTCTTTATCATTATTATCCCATTTGAAATATCTAACATGTGGATTTTTTGTTACAAATTCCACAAATTTTTCAGCTTTATCTGGACTTAGTTTCCTATAGAGTTCCTTTTTCTTTGGGTGTTCATTTATAATTCTTAACGCGGATTGTCGTTTTTCTTCTTTTGTTTTACCTTTAAACATTTTTGTTATATCAATTTCCTCATTTAATGGTTCTGTTTCAAAATAATCTTTTCCTATATTATATTCTTCAAATGTTCTAACAGTTTTGTTCATTATATTTAATTTTTTTTTATATTTTATTCAAAATCAGTATCATCAATATCATCATCAAAATCCTCTAAGTCCCTTTTTCTTTCAATTTCAAATTCATCCATAAACTCATCTTCTTGTTGTTTATGTTTAGATCTATATTTATCCTCTGTCATCGGTTCAAATAATATCGTATAACTAACTTCTTTTGCCCCAGGATATTGATCATCATATATTAATTCAACATAATATTTTCTACGATCCATCGCTTTAACAGATAGATCTAGTGGTAAATTTTCATTTGGATCTATATAACCAAAATCAGCCTCTGTTACACCAAATTTAATAAAATAATCATCCTCTTCTTTTATAAATTCTGGATGTTTTACTTGTTCATACATACCACGAACTATTATCAATGTAGAATTAATTACTTCTTTTGGTAAATCTATATCACTATCTTTTTCTAAAACCCTTCCAACAAATGAATTATACTTTTCCAACATAAAAAATATTTTATTTCCTATTATATATAAAAATTATTTATTCAATTTCTGATTCATTATCAATTTTATAAAATTTATTTAATTCTCTAGATTTTTTATTTCGTTTTCTATCTCTATATGTTTCCTTTGGTCTTTTACCTTTTCTTCTTTTCTTTAAAAAATAAGGATCTTCTACATCAAATTCATCAAATCCAATTATTATTGTTTCTGGTTCATTCCATTGACTTCGTGGTAATGTGGAAATAAGATTTGTTCCATGTGTAAGTATTTGTCTATCACCAACATATCCACTTGTTGTAGCACGACCCGTAACATCACGATAATCAGTAGCTTCAAATTCACGAAATCTCAACATTCTTTTTCTTTTTCTTTTTCGTTCCTTAATTCTTTCTTCTTCTGTTTTGTCATATGTATCAAAATATTCATCTTTAACCACTTCAGTATTTAATCTGTTTATTACTCCAGGACCACCTCCATATGTTTTATTAGTAGTTGGATTATATGAAACTTCTGTATCAAACTTAGGGCCTGGTAATATAGGCATTGAAGATTCATTTGATTTAAATCCAGATCTAAATGATGAACCACTATTATATGATGGTCTATGATAAAATTGTTTTCCCCAACACTGGGATGATTTGTCTTTTATCTTATAATCCATAACATCGTCTATAAAAACTTGTGGTGGTTTATAATTATGATCTCTAACATAATGAAATATCATAGTTGGAGCGTTATAAAATACACCATTTTTTTCTATCTCATATTCACTACTACTACCCCAATCACGATCACCATGTTTTCCACAAAATGGACAATTATGATATCCACGAGTAGTGTTGATAGTATCAATGATTTTCAATTTTGAAAGAAATTTTTCCTTTTCTGGAAAATCTCCTTTAACATAATTATCATCATCTAGCCAACCAATATTAAAATGATTTTTTTGTTTTGACCCCATATAAATATACTGACTTAAATCTTCAAAATACATTAATTAAACTTTTTTTTCTGGATAATAACTCCAATCTTGGAATTTGGTTATATACATCCTTTGATAATTAGCACCTAATTTTTCATGACTATATATTTTTTTCTTTTTCTTTTTTCCTTTTTTAGAGTTAACTAATGGTGACTTAGTATATGTTCCAAATACATTGGATACATCGCCTGATCCTTTTGTTCCACTACCTGTTCCCCATATCTGTCCTGGTGTACTACCAACAGTCGGAGAAACAACAGCACCCATACCATTTGTATTACTCAATGTAACGGCAGCGACACCACCACCATCATTCTCTTTTACATAATCATCAAATCTAAATATCATTTTATGAAATTTCTTTTTTAATATATATTAAAAAAGAAATCCAATAATATGTTAAAATTATATGAAGAATTTATAAAAGATGATGGATTAAATGATGTCATAAAACAATTAGAAACTAGGGCTAAATATTGGTTTGAAAATGGTGAAATTGGAAAAGAAATAAATCTAAATTCAATTGAACCATCCCAATATACACATAGGTCATATAAATCTATAATAATTAGTTTCAATAATGATAATTATATGTACCAAGTTATATTAACAGTTGATATGGAAACTCCAGATAAATGCCAATTTAAAATGAAAAGATATGATTTGAATAATAATAATTTGATAGATGCAATATCGGAAGAAGTTGATGTTGATGATGTTAAAGAAGATTTAATTATAACAAAAATAAGTGAATTTGAAGAAAAAGATGAAGATCCAGATAAGAATAAGATAAAAGTACAAGAAGAACCAGAAGAAAAAGAACAGACAGAAGAGGAGTTTGGTGGTGGCGAAGGTGGTGGATTCGCTCAAGGTGGAGAATCTCCACAGGAAGAGGAGGGTGGATTTGAATTAGGTGGACCAGAGGGTGGTGCTGGTGGTAATGTACAACCAGGTGGTGCACAAGGTGGATTTGAATTTTAAAAAAAAATATTATTATGAAACATATTAAACTTTTTGAAGAAATAAATCCTTTTCATATGGATGATGATGAAAGAAAAGAATATGAAAGAAATCGTCTAGAATCCACTAGAAAGGAAAAGGAAATAAATGTTGATGAAGATGACTTTGATTGGGAGGAAGAGGATGAAAACAGTAAAGAAGAAAAAGGAATTAAAGTAAAACACATCATTGAGTATTTAGAGAGTCTTAATCCAGAACTGCCAGTGTACTTGGATCATGATGGATGGATGGAAGAGTTAATAGAACATAAAGATAAAATAAACCTAATTAAAAAAAGAGGAATTTTTTATCTATGGAAAGATGAGTGTTTAATTATTAATAATTAAAAAATAAATTAATATATGGAAGTAATATCGGGAAGTAATATATCAAAAATGTTTAAAAGAATACCAGAATATAAGAGAGATCTTGGAATGGCGATAAAAATAGATGATTCTAGACAATCTAGTGATTATAAATCTGGTGGTGGTGAATGGAAAGTAAAGGATAGGACAATAAAACATTATTATGAAAACTTTGGAAATTATCCAGTTAGAGAAGGTAAAATTGGTACATTATTATTTTATGTTGATTATTCCGTGAATGATAACGCGGTTTATATTATGAATGATGATGGTGTATTATATCAATTTTTATATAATCACGAAACTGAAATAAGAGATTATTTATCAAAAATATTGAAAAGAGTATTAGATGGAGCAGCGACACCAATAACAGGTGAATTCAATCAAGATATTGGAAGACCTGATTTGAAGAATATGTCAAATGAAGAGTTAGTTGAATATTTAACCCAAAAATAAAAAAGATAGTGAAAATAAAAAAGATAAGTGAATCTGATGACTATATTGGTGATGATTGGGAATGGGAACGACCAAATTATCAATTTGATGATGATAAAGGAAAAGAATATTTTCTAATTGAGATGTGGGTTGGTGACGTGTATAATTGTGCTGGGAGTATTTGAATCAGTTGATTGGTTTATAAATAACTATAAAAAACATTTGAAAACCATTGGTCTTTCAATAAAATCAATTAAAAATAAAAAAAATAATCCTGCACATCACGATAAAGCCGATAGAGAAATAATAGTACACACTAGTGATGGGGGAAAGGATGAATTTTATATAAGAAAAATAAAATTAAATACTTTATTAGATGTTTAATCCAAGTTCAAATACAATGAAAAATTTCTATGAATTTTTAAATATTGATATCAAAGAATCCATTCATAGTAGTAAAAATAAAATGAAAGACATAGTAAATGATTTACTTAAAAAAGAAATTGGTGGTGATGAATATTTTAACTCTATTGATTCCTCTGTAAAAATTTATAAAAATGTAGATTTAATTCAAGATGTTTTTGATGAAATACAAAAACAAAATAATGGTGATTTTAATCTTGTTTTAACGGGTGGTTTTGGTGAATGGGTATTATATATGATAAAAAGAGGTAAATTAAAAATACCTAAAAACCTTGTGTTAGTTAATGGTAGTATTAGAGGAAAGAATAATAAATTAAATAAAATAACAACGGGTAAAGAAATTGACATAATATTTAAAAAAAATCATATTGAAAATCAAAAATTTATTTTATTTGATGATAGTTACTATTCAGGATCAACAAAAAAAGCGATTGAACGATATTTAAAAAAATATAATTCAGAAATTGAAAAAACATTCATATTATATGACGGTAGTGATAAACAGTCAAATGATAAACAATCATTATATAAATATTATGACTATCATAAAGGAACAAAATTATCCATTGAAAAATTATTAAACTATCTAGACCAATATCAAAATATTATACCAATTAATAAATTAAAAGATAAAATAATAAAGGGTGAAATAAAAACAATTAGAGAAATAAACATAGAAATAGAAAAAATACAAAAATTCTTTAATAAGAATATAGTAGATGTTAATAATTTTTCTCGTAGAGAAGAAATTAAATATGAGAATGTAAAAATCAGAAAGAAGATGACAGAAGAATTGATAGTATATAGTTCAGAAAATAATATTAGAATGAATCATCTAAAAAGTTTTGAAGAAATGAATGAAGGATTATTTAAAAATTTTACAGTTGCTGGATTATTAGTATTATCAACAATTTTACCATCATCTTATGTTATGTCAAATAATGTTGTTAATGATGGTAATAAAATTGAATCTATTCAAACCAATAAAAAATTAAATAAAAATGACATAAAGAAAATTATCAAAAAATTATCAAAAGAAGGTTTTGGTGTAACACCAGATAATATTCCATTAGATATACAATTAGATAAATTGCCCGAGGATGGAAATTTTATTTTAATCAACACAGTTAGTGAAACAATTACAAGTGCAAATTTTATGATAACCCAATTGATAAATAATAATAAAGAACAAAAAAAGAAAGTAATAAAACTATTTAAAAAGAACAATAAATCTATTGAAGTTATAGCCATAGTATTATTACAATAATATATTTAGTAAAATAGAAATTAGATAAAAACTTTTCATAATTTTTCATTATAATAATAAAAAACTAATATGAATACATACTTATTAACAAGTCCCGAATATGTAAACTTACACAATGTGAGTTTTGTTTCAGAAGCACCAACAGAAGTTTTACAAGAGACCTTAAAAGATAAGGGATTCAAAATCACCTTAAATCAATTATTAGAAGAATTGATTTTTAAAGGATATGGTTCAGAAAATAGAAAGAAATAATTTTAAACTTCTATTGGTGTAGTATCACTCCAACTCTGATATAATTGAACATCAGGTCTAAGAATCAGATATCTTGTATCTGTTTCTTTTGTTTTCATACAATCTTCATTCAATAATATAGATATTCCTTTGAAATTGTACATATTTTCTCTCATTTTATCCGCGTTAGTGTCTAAATATGTTTTTATTCTGTTTAATAATCTTGGATTACAGTTATTACTTTTTATCCAATCATTTATAGGATTATCATCTTCCGTAAACCACAAACTTCTAAATGTTAATTGGTCTGGATTTAATTCTAATATTTTCTTAAATAATTCATCCATTGGGTGTTTATCATAAACACTTATTAAATTTAGTGATAATCTGTTTATTAGTCCAGCTCTTTTTACTTTATTACATATATCTTTAACATCGTAGGTTAATTTATCTTTTACTCTTATAATGTTTAGATTATTATTGTTATCAAATATATCAAATACGGATAATGAAATAACCTTTACTCCTACATCATTCTTTAAGAAATTAATATTATCATCAGTTAGTAAAACTCCAGTTGTCTGGATTTCTATTTCAAATGGATTATTTAACATATTATTTAATTCACCAATTCTTCTTAAAAATTTCTTATTTTGAATCGCTTCTCCTACACCTGTTAATACTAGAGATTTACATCCTGTATTTCTAACTTTTTTCATTTTTTCTAAATATTCACTAAAAAATGTTATTTCTTTTGACCTATCAGAAAAGTCGTGTTCGTTACTAAGTTTCGCGATACAGCTCTTACAATCATTTATACAAGTTTTAATAGGTACAACTATTTGTAAAGAAGATACTTTAAAATTAACATTTTCATTAATATTTGATGATGAAAGATTATCCAAATATCTTTCTAGACATAATGGGCAGATTCCTCTGTTTATAAATTTTTCATAATTATCTATCATACCAATTCAATATTTTCACTATAAAACACATTTTAAGACACTTTTAACGACTCTGATTGCATTTTCTAAACAAATATAACTCCCACTACACATCAAAAAAGATAATCACTTATATCAAATTTTATCTTCTTTACCATTCTTGGTATATATTATATCATCATATTCATGAACTACCACTACAGTGGTTTCAGGAACATAAAGTTCCTTCTCTTTAAACACTTCACAGACTGTGCCTTAAAACAAGGTCTTATTTCATCTCCACGTTCGTAATCAGTCGTTCCAACTGATATTATTTTTATTTTCGGTTGGCACATCCATTTTCAGGTAGGCTCCGAATATCAATCATTTATAGATTGATTAAAATTAAATCAACTTGATTATTGTTGATTTTTAACACTTTATTGATTTTACCTACAACTCAAGACTTTATTGTAGAACCAATTGAACCAAAACATCAAAGAACTATATATTATATATTAATAATTAAATGTCATATTTAGAAAACTACAAAAGTTTTCTTTGATGAATAATTTTATGAAAAATTAGTAAGTAATTGGTTTATTGTATATTGGCTCGTATTTATCTCCCTTTTCATCAACAAATGTAAAATTATATTCTGGTGGTCTAATAACATCCTTTACAATAATCGTAACAATACCATTGATATGTGGATTTTGTGGTCGGTTATATGGTTCAAAAGAAACTCTTTTGTTTAGGAGTAAATCTTTAAGTTGTTTTATATAGCTCGTCAAAGAAAACAACTACATCTTTAGTGTAGTTTGATGAATTTGACACCTAACACTTTTAAAAATGGAAAAAAGTGATATATTTTTAATTATATATACTTACAAATCAAAAAAGTTTTTTGTAAAAGATGCTAAAATCATTTAAATATAGGATATACCCCAATCAGGAACAAAAAGATATGATGTCCCATATTTTTGGTCAGGTTAGATTTGTCTATAACCTTGGATTAGAAACTAAAATTAGTGCCTACATAGGACATAAAAAGAACTATACCTGTATTGATTTGGCTAATCAGGTTAAAGAATTAAAGGATACAGACGCGCCTTGGTTAAAAGAAAGTCCTTCGCAGGCATTACAAATGAGTTTAAGAAATCTGGATAATGCTTACACAAACTTTTTTAGAGGTGGTGGTTTTCCCAAGTTTAAAAGAAAGTTCGGAAAACAATCATTTCAATTACCTCAGGGAGTATATTTAGAAAATGATAAACAAATCTTCATACCTAAATTAAAATTGGTTGGTATTGATTTACACAGAGAATTTAAAGGTTTAATTAAAACCGTTACCGTATCACGAACAATAACAAACAAATACTATGTGTCTATACTAGTTGATACTGGTGAATTAAAACCTAAAAAGAAACCTATTATGGATCAAACTACGGTTGGTTTGGATTTAGGTATAAAAGATTTTTGTATAACTTCAGATGGAAAGAAATTCGAGAACAAAGATTTCTTTAAATCTGCTATGAGTAAATTAAGGATTGAGCAGCGATCCTTAGCAAGAAAGGATAAAAAATCAAATCATTATCAAAAACAAAAAATGGTTGTTGCTTTGCTACACGAACATATCCGCAATCAAAGACAGGATTATTTACATAAAATCAGTAAATATCTTGTTGATAATTATGATACTATATGTGTTGAAGATTTAGCCGTATCAAATATGGTTAAAAATCATAAATTAGCAAGAGCAATAAGTGATATGGGCTGGTCTGAATTTAAATCTATGATTGAATATAAGTGTGATTGGTATGGAAAAAATTTATCTATTATTGGACGATTTGAACCATCATCAAAAACTTGCTCTAAATGTGGATCAATCAATAAGGATTTGACTTTAAATGATAGAGAATGGATTTGTCCTAAGTGTAATGAAAAACACGATAGGGATATAAATGCTGCTATAAATATAAAGAAAATAGGGTTGAGGAACCAACCCAGCGTCACTCAAAGTGAATGGATACATTGTGCTTGTGACGTAGAAACTACTACATCTTCAGTGTAGTAGTAGTTCATTCCATCAGTAATAGGAATATACATATTATTGATATCTATTATTGATATTGTCTGTTCTTCTTGTTCTTCCTCAAATTCCTCTTCGTCCCAGTCAATATCTTCAAATAATTTCAAATATTTCATACATATTCATCATTTTTATGAGATTAAAGTATCTCCAAAATTATCTATAATTATATCTTCTACAATCTCATCTAATTGTTCTTTATATTTTGATTGGTCTATATCAAAGTCTGCGTCCCAGACAATGCTACCTTCGTCACCTATTGGTAAATTATTATAATCTTCTTTGTCAATTGAAACATAAAAAACTCCTTCAATCTCTTTATCTTCTACTTTTAATGTTCCAAGTAATTCTACAACTTTTAATTCGTCTGACATCAAATCAAGAGTAGACTGCATTGATTGACTAACTTTCATATCAAAATCAACGTCATTTATTGATTTAACATAGAAAGAAACTGTTTCATCACTAGATGTATATGTGGTTGGTTTTATAGTCATTCTTGTTTTATTGTGCATATCTGGTAATACTTCACCCTTATTCTTTAGTATAGACATTTCATCTTTTGATATAGAACCCATACCAGACTGACTAATCTTATCTAGTATTTCATCCATCAACTTTTCTCTCTTGTCCTTGGGTTTATAATTTTCAAATTTCATTATCATCTCATAGTGAATAATATTTTTAAGAAATTATTAAGAGTTGATGATTCTATTTTATATGAAAGTATCAATTTATTCTCAATATAATATCTTAATTCCCCTCTAGATCTATCGGGCATAAAATCTAACATAATTTTAGTATTATCTTCAAAATTATATCTTATCTGTTTTGTTGGGCTTCCAAAAAATCCAGCTTTCTCTTTATTTGGATTTATTTCAAAATCTTTCTTAATCTTATATAATATTCTAATTATATTATCATTTTGTTTCTTATCTTCTTCTAATCTTTTTATTTCTTTTAATCTCTCTACTTCTTCATCATTATCCAATTTTGGTAATTCTTTTTTTATTTCTGAAATTTCTATTTCATCCTTTTTACTAACACCTCTTAACTTATCCACAAATTTAGATAGGAAATCACCGAACACATTATTCTCGGCTACATACTCTATGTATTTTTTGACCATAATATCCATCAGAATCTTTTTTGTATATATAAAATTTATCAAATATAATTCTATATATTAAAATTCAAATCATTTTTTCTACTCAAACTTTTTTATTAAAAAATGATATATCTAAAAAATAATATTGATGTGTGATAAACAAAATAGTTCATTGTGGGGATATTCATATAAGAAAAAGTTTAGATAGACACGAAGAATATAGAGAAGTTTTCAACAAATTTTATAAACAATTAGAAATTATAAACCCAGATAGGATAGTTATTACTGGTGATTTATATGATAATTTTATTGATATTGAAGGAGAAGCGTTATTGTTGGTTGGTGAATTTTTAAATAAATTATCATCATTCTCTAAGGTTATAATAATAAAAGGAAATCACGATTATAGAAAAAAACATATAACTAGAATTGATACTATAGAAACAGTAACTACTCTTCTAGAAAATAGTGGTGTTACATATTACAGTAAATCAGGATTTTATGAAGATGATAATGTTGTGTGGTGTGTGTGGGATCATTCGGATGGATTAAGTCCTTGGAAAGATATCAAGACAAAAAGAGACAAAAGTAAAATATATATTGATTTATTTCATGACCCAATATTTGGTTGTTATTTACCAAATGGTATAATAATGAAAGGAAAGTATAGAGATATATCGGAATTCAAAGGTGATTATTCATTATTTTCAGATATTCATATAAGACAATATTATAAAAATAAAACAAAAGGATTTAGTAGTTCACTCATCCAGCAGTCATTTGGGGAAAAAGTTAATGGCCATGGATTTAATATATTAGATTTTAATAAAGGGTTTTTAGAACCCATTGATATAGATAACGATTATAAGTTTATTAATATACCAATAAATCAAAATGTTGATTATGATAATATAAAACTCAATTTTAATTTTGAAAAAAGTGATAAAATAAAAGTAAAGATAAAGTGGGAAGATTTCAGTGTTAATATGAATACTGAGAATGAAAAGAAAATAAGATTTTTAATAAAGGAAAATTTAGGAAGTGAATTAATACAAATTGAAAGTAGACCACTATATACCGATGTATCTGATACAAAGTTAATTTCAGAAACAATTGATATAAATGACCCAATTGTTCAACAAAATATTCTAAGGGAGTTCTTACTTAGGAATGAGATAACCGATGAAACGATAAATGAAATTATTTCAATAGATAATATCATAAATAATAGATTAGAGATAAAAAAATCTAATAATACGAAGTGGAGTATTGAGAAAATATGGTTTAATAATTTCAAATCATATGATAATAATATAGTTATTGATTTTACTGATATTCATGGCATAATACAAATACACGGAATTAATCAGCAAGGAAAAACAACAATCCTAGACGTGATAACATACATATTATATGGCACAACTATGACAACCGAAAAGAGAGAAAAGTTTGGTGATAATCGTTATATAAATAATAAAAGAAAATTAAATCATTGTGATGGAGGAATTACAATAAATATTGATGGTGAAAAATATCTTATTTATAGAAAAACAGAAAGAAAACTAAATAAACAAGGTGAAATAACTTCTTGTTCAACAAAATTAGATTATTATAAAGGAACAGAAATGATTGAAAAAAATAAATTAGTTGGTGAAACTAATATCAAAACTCAACAAGAATTGGATTCAATCATTGGAAATTTTCAGGATTTTATTCGGTTAACTTTAACTAACGCAGATAATATTAATGAATTACTATCAATTGATAGAAGTGTTTTTATTGATAATATAATTCGTGACGCGGGTTATGATGTATTTGATAAAAAACTAAATGAGTTTAAGGAATATAAAAAATCGTTAAATCTAGAAAAGATAAATATAAATGTAGATAAAGTATCAAAAGAAATTGATGAATTATTGGATAAGATAAAAATTGATAAAGAAAAAATAAAAGAAATATCAAAAAATGTTGATGATAAAGAAAAAGAATCAGATTCATTACAGAAAGAAAAGGAGATATTTATTAGTAAATTAAACAAGATAGATGATGAAATCATTAGATTGGATTATGATGATTTAAAAACAGATATTGAATTATGTGATAATAACATTCAGTATGATTACCAATCAATAAAAGATTTAGAGAATAAGGTAGATCAGCTACCAAAAGATTTTGACAATACTGAATTACAGAAACAAAGAGAATTATATGAGAAATATAAAGATGGACTTTCTAACGCTGATCTAGAATTAAGTAGATTAGATAGGGGTAAATCAGATTTGGAATATGATATAAAAGATATTGATAACAAAGTAAAATATAAAAGAACTGATTTTGAGAAAAATATTTTAGATAAAATAAAATCTTATGAAACAGATATTAGATTTTTGGAAAATGATATAACTAATTTAAAAAAGGATGGAACTAAAATAAAGGATAATATAGATAAATTAAAAAATTCTAATACTGAAACAAAAATATGTCCAACCTGTCTTAGACAATTAGATGATCATAGTAGTGAACATTTTGAAAAAGAAATTTTGAAAAATAAAGAAGAATTAGAAAAAATTTCAAGTATTGGAAAAGATAAAATAAATAAAATAAAGGGTATAAGAGAGAAAATAGATATTCTAAATGTGGAAAATATTGATGAAAATGAAGAATTTATTTCATTTATTAATAACATTGAAAAAGAAAAGAATCTTATAGAATTAAAAATAAAAGAGAAAGATGATAAGATTACATCAATTAAAAACAAAATATCGGAAGTAAAACCAAAGATAGATTCTATAAAAGATACTGTAAATAAATTAGAAAGTGATAAAAATAATTATGATAAAAAATTATCAATTGAATCTAGAATAAAGGATATAAGAATAAAGATAAAAGAAAATAAGACAGAAAACGATAAGAAAAAAGAAAAATTGAATAAATATCTAGAGAATAAACAATTTATTGATGACAATAAGAAAATAAATGAAGAAATTAATAATCTTAATAAAAATATTTTGAATATATCAAATAATATAAAGGAATTTAATAATCTTAAAATAGAGTTAAACAACAATATAGTTCTTAGAAAGAAAGTTATAGATGATTATGAGGAAAAAATAGAGAAATTCAAAAACCAAGAAAAAAGTGAATTTATCAATAATACTTATATGAAATCAATGCATAGAGATGGATTACCAACATATTTATTGAAAAAATCAATTCATATAATAAACAATGAGTTAAATAATCTTTTATCAAATGTTGATTTTAATTTACTTTTTGATAACGAACTTAATCTAAAAATGAAATCAAAAAATGATGAACAGGAATATAACGCGGTTGAAGGGTCTGGTAAAGAAAGAACATTTAATTCATGTGCGTTGAAAATCGCGTTGAGAAAAATAAATAATACATCAAAACCAAATTTCATATTATTTGACGAGATTATGACCAAATTGGTTGATAATTCTGTGGAAGAATTTACTGAATTTTTATATGAATTAAAAAACCATATTGATAAAATATTATTAATAGAACATATTCACCAAATAAAATATGATTATTTAATCAATGTAAGTAAAGATAAAAATGGTATAAGTACATTAAATATATACTAATATGAACAGTAATGAAACAATAATTAAAAAATGTAAAGAAGTTTATGGTGATAGGTATGTTTATTCACTAGTTGAATATAAAAAATTTGATAAAAAAATAAAAATTATTTGTCCAACACATGGTATTTTTGAACAATTATATCACGCTCATATAGGTGGACAAAATTGTCCAAAATGTTCAATAGAAAAAAGATTCAAATTTGATACTAAAAGCTTCATTAATGAATGTAAAATAATACACAAAAATAAGTATGATTACTCATTAGTTGAATATAAAAACTCAAAAACAAAAATAAAAATTATTTGTCCTATACATGGTGTATTTGAACAACTACATAGTAATCATATCGGAGGACAAAATTGTCCAAAGTGTGAAAATAAAAAATTAAATAATAATAAATTTATAGAGAGATCATTAATTATACACAATAATAAATACGATTATTCATTAGTTGATTATAAAAACAATAGAACAAAAGTAGAAATAATATGCCCCACACATGGTATATTTTATCAATTGCCTAGTAATCATCTAGTTGGTAGTGGATGTAAACAATGTGATTCTAATAACAGAAGAATTAACATTTATGAATTTATGAACTACCACTACACTAAAAGATGTAGTGGTTTCTGGATCAAATTGATCCGTCTCTTTAAACGCTTCATAGCTTATGCCTAAATGAATTCAGGTCTTATTTTTGCTCCACGTTCGAATCGTATGTCCCGTACGATATTATTTTAAATTTAATTCGGTTGGCACAGGTGACATTTAACACTTAGGCTCCTATGGATCAACTCGTTGATTGATCTTTATATACTTTATTGATTTTACCTACAATTCAAGATTTTATTGTAGAACCAATTGAACCAAGACATCAAAGAACAAACTATTTCTAGTTAAATGTATATATTAAATTAAAAAGGCCTATTTTTTCCAAATTCATCCACTAAACTAAAGATTTAGTGGTTTTCTTTGGAATATCATTATAAAATAATTGAACATTTTGGTGGAACACACTCATTCAAAAAATTAACAAAAAATGATAAAATAAAAAAAGAGTTTTGTAAAAACAATAATATATCATATAATGTTGTAAAGTACAATGAAAATATAGACGAAAAAATAATAGATATATTAAAATGAAAAAAATAACAACAGAAACTGGGCAAAAACTAACCATAATAGATAAGGTCAACATCTTCAATAAAGACAATAAGGTATCCGAAGACTACTATTTATGTATTGAATCAGAAAATAATAATCGAGTAAGATTTATACACCCAAGGAATATCAAATATATAGATAATAATTAAAAATTCTATATCATTTTTTTATATATAAATAGAAAAACAAACACAATTACTACTAGATGATTTTAAATATTGAAAGCTTAACCGATTTGTCAGGATTTCATGTTGTATTCAATGGCACTATAAAAAACGAAAAAAAAGGAAACAGAGGTATATCACATATTATAGAACATTTAATATGTAAAAATTTTGATGATTTACTAGATGAATTTGAAAAAAATGGTATAAGTTGGAACGCGTATACATCTGATACTAAAATAGTTTTTTATATAACTGGATTATTTGAATATTTACATAAATTTAAAGATAGATACCTAGAAAGAATCTTGGATTTTAAAATCACACAAGAAGATTTTGAAAATGAGAAAAAAATTATATTAGAGGAATACTCCGATACATTCAATAAACAGAGTAGTGCACATTTTTTAAATCTATATAGAAAACTATTTGATAATTATAATCCAATAGGAGATGTAAATGATATTGAAAATATAACATTAGAAGATTGTATAGAATATAGGAATAAATACTACACAAATCCAACAATGATAATAAATGTGTCTAGATATAATAAATATAGAAATAATTCTATAAAATTTAATAACTTTGATAATAATTACAATACCAATTATTTAAAAAATAATAAATTTGAATATCAGAAAACGAATATTTTTAAATCCAAAACTTCAATAATATATTTAAGTCCTGTTATATTAGATAATTATCCACTAGTTAATTTTACAACCGCGTTACTTAGTAATGGTTTAAAATCTCCACTGTATCAGGAGGTTAGGGAAAAAAATGGATTAGTCTACTATATAAATTGTTACTTAGATCATATAACGGATAATTCATCTATTGTAAATATTTCATCAGAAACAAAAGATAATAAAATTGATGAATTTTATGAAAAAGTTAAATATGTTTTAGATAACAAAGAGAAATTTATAACACAAGATAGATTTGATATTGTTAAACAATCTTTTGATATTATGTATAGGAAATCAGATATAAATAGATATAGTAATATAAACAAGTATGTTACACCAAAAAAATGGTTGATAGAACCAATCATAGGTGATATAAAAATAGAACAAATTTATGATATTTATGATAAATATTTTAATATTGATAATTATTATATTAGTTATGATAAAAAAGAATTTTAAAAAAAATCATTTTTAAATTATTATATATATGGTCATAAATTATTATCCTAATATTCTTAAAAGCTTAAAAAAAAACAAAAAAAGAATTGTTTTTTTTAAATCAAAGTTGATGGAAGATGTAAAGAAAGAAATCATTTCTATGTTTGAAATATATCTAGAATCATTACGAGAAGAATATGATATATCTGACGAACAAAAAAAAGTTTTAAAAGAGAAAATAAGAGAAGATGTTTTTGAAGAATTTGACTAAAATTTTTTTTAATACAATTTTTCTTCGTATATTTGCAATATGAACTTATTTCTTGACGATATTAGAGTACCACACGATGTTTCATATTACTTGAAAAATCATAAAGATTTGAAATGGGTAATTGTCAAATCTTATGATGAATTTGTAAAATATATTACTGATAATGGTATGCCTAGACTTATAAGTTTTGATCATGACCTATCGTTTGAACATTACACTGTGTATGACGATGATGTTAAAGTTGAATTCAAAGAAAAAACAGGGTATGACGCGTTGAAATGGGTCTGTAATTATACATTAGAGAATGGATTAAAATTACCAAAAATGAAATTTCATACCGCGAACTATGTTGGATTGAAGAATATGATAACATATCTAGAGAATTTTATAAAACATAATCCTGAAATAGAAGATGAGTGATTTCTTTTATCAAAGTGGAGCGATGGGATATGATGGAAATGGTTGGTTTTGGCATAATTTCTTAAAATATAAATTCCCCAAATATCCGTTTGTTACTAAAACTATAACATTAAATCCTAAGCGTGGTATTTCATTCGCTGTCATACCATTAGGAAAATCAGTATGGAATAAGATTATGTTAAGAAATCCAGGTATTGTATATTGGATTGATAATTATTATCCAAAGGTAGAAAATACTAAGGATATGATAGTATCAATACATGGTACTGACGAAGAAATCCAAGAAATGTGTAATTTGATTGATGGTTTTGATATAAAAGGTATAGAATTAAATTTTTCGTGTCCAAATGTAAAAAATCCACGAAATAAAATTATACCAAAAACAAAACATTATTTATATTTGAAATTGAGTTACAATCAGAATCCAAACATTTATGATATGAATAGAATAAAAGAAATTCATCTTAATTCTGTAAATATGTTTGGTGGTGGGGTATCTGGAAAATTAGCTCAAAGATATAATTGGGAATTTATTAAAAAACACAATGAATTCAATGTATCTGGTTCATCATGGGTTGAATTGGATGACATAAAAAGATTAGAAGATATAGGATGTAAAAATATTGGAATTGGTAGTGTAATACTAACAAATCCAAAATTATTAACATTAATATAAACATTTAACAAAAAATAAAATATAAAAACAGTATGAATAAAAAAGACAGCTACATCAAAGTAAATGAAAAAATCAGATCACCAAAAGTTAGAATTGTTGGTGATGGCATTGAAAGTAGAGTAGTTAACATTTCGGAAGCGTTACAAATCGCTGCTGATAAAAATTTAGATTTAGTTGAAATAGTTTCAACATCAAATCCACCAGTATGTAAAGTTACTGACTTTGGAAAATTTCTTTATGAAAAGAAACAGAAAGAAAAAGAAATGGAAAAAAATCAAAGAAAATCTGTTATGAAAACCAAAGAGGTTAGATTTACTTATAACACTGGTGACCATGACTTTAATTTCAAACTCAATCACGCTAAGAAATTCTTAGGGGATGGAGATAAGGTGAAAGCATATGTTATGTTTAGTGGTAGGGAAATTAAATTTGTTGATCAAGGACAAGTGTTATTACTTAAATTTGTCAAAGAATTAACTGAACTTGGTAAAATTGAACAATTACCAAAATTAGAAAATAAAAGATTATGGGTAATTATAAATCCACATAAAAAATAAAAAAGATGAAAAAAACAAAAGAAGAAATCATTGAAATGATTGAAGAAAAATATTTGAATTCTGATTCTATTGAGGATATGTTTGATATAGATTTCATTGTTGATATGTATATCAACGGATATAATGGTATCGTCAATTATGAAGAAGAAGATTTCATTGAATGTGTTGAAAGAGAACTTGATGTTAAAGTAACTGAAAAATTAAAAAATGGTAAATTCATTATTGAAGGAGAATTTGATGAAGATGAAGATGAAGATTGGTGAAAAAAATAATATAATATAATGGAATTAGATGATATTAAAAAATGCCCTGTTTGTAACAAACAGAATCTTAAGAGAAATAAAACATTTATAAAATGTGAGGATTGTAACGCTAAAATAGGTGTAACTAACGATAAACTATGGTACGAATATTCTGTACCTGTTGAAAAAATAATTTATGATAAATGATAATTGTAATAGTTAATGGAACTTCCCAAGTTGGAAAAGACAAATTTGTAAGTTATGTAAAAGAAGTTTCTGATTTTAGAGTAAAAAACTTATCATCAGTTGATAAGGTAAAAAGTGTCGCGGAATTGTGTTTTGGATGGGATGGAAAAAAAGAAGAGAGGTCTAGAAAGTTTCTATCCGACTTGAAAAGGATTTGGAGTGAATATAATGATGGGCCATTTAATGATATTATAGATAAAATAAAAGTAGATACTGATTATTGTGTAAAAAATAATAAAGACACTAGAATTAATGTTTACTTTGTTCATATACGAGAACCACAAGAAATAGATAAACTAAAGAAATTTTATGGAAATTTATGTCTAACATTACTCGTAAAAAAAGAAGTTGAGTTTATTCCAAATAACGATTCTGATATGAATGTTGAAAATTATGAATATGATATCATTATAGATAATAATAGTGATGAAAAGGATTTGAAAAAGAAATCAAGGGATTTTTCTAAAAAATTGAAAAAACTTCTTAAGAAAAGTTGTTAATTGAAATTTTATAACTTATATTTACAAAAAAAATGGAAGAAATATTTGAAAGATACGAACTTTTATCTGAGGACATTAAATACCAGATAAAATTTTTAGATGATTGTTATACTTTTGATTTTGAAAATCTGTATAATACATTAAAAGAAATGGAAAAACTACAGAAAAAAATACTTCAAGAACAAATTGATAATTTTGAAAAAAAAAATAATTATGAAATATATAAATCATAGTGGTGGAGCTCGCGGATCGGATATCGCGTGGGAAACCACAGGAAAACAATATGGTGTTGACACTATCGCTTATTCATTTGATGATCATAGATGTTTATCTCCAAGTAGAAAGATTCTATCTGATGATGAACTAATGGAAGGATGGGAGAAAGTATTAGTAGTTTCTAATAATATGAGTAGGCAATTATTTGGGTCTTCTAGGTATGTTCGTAAACTTCTTTCTAGAAATTGGTTTCAGGTTAAAAATTCTGAATCTATTTTCGCGATTGGTAATATTATAAAACCAGGTGAAAAGGGCAATAGGTATGAGAATAAATCCAAAATAGAAGTCGTTGATGGTGGTACGGGGTATTCTGTAGAACTGGCTAAAACATTCACAGAAAATCCTATTTTTGTTTTTGACCAAGATAAAGATATGTTATTCAAATATGAAGATGATGGGTTTAAAGAAATATCATATATTCCAAAACTAACACCAAATTTCGCTGGTATAGGAACTAGGGAATTAAACAGTAATGGAATAAATTTTATAACTAAAGTATATACAAATACTTTTGAATAATGGATATATTAACAAAAATACCAAATATAATTCACTCAAAACCAGTAATAACAAGAACCAATGGTGGTAATAGATTTGTTGTTATTGATTACATAATGTATCAATTATTAGATGAAAGTATAACGTTAGGTAAATTAATGAGTGTTTGGATTAGAACAAATCAGATGTCTATAAACAGAGATAAAAAAACATTTTTAATAAAAGATAAAGAAAATACGACAAAATTAACATTACACGAAGATTATATACTAAGTTGTGAATGTCTAAAATTCAGAAAGGATAATACTTGTAAACATACTGAAAAAGTTTACAGATATTTTTTATAAAAAAAATCGGAAATTACTCCGATTTTTTTGTTTCTAATTATTTTTTAATAATCTTCATCATCAAAAAATTCATCAACATCTGATTCACTTTCTATTTCATCTATTTCATCTATTACAGATTCTAGTTTATCTAGAAAGTCTAGTGAATCATCTGTTCCATCTTCTTTCAACCAATCCAACGCTTCTTCTACCTCTTCAAATTCGGTTCCAGCTAATTCTGATATATCATCTACTAATGAACCCAATTCTTTATATAAAAATTCCAATCTAGTCATATTTTTAAAAATTTATTTTTTACAATTATTTAACACCTGTTGAATTAAAACCACCGATACCACGTTCAGTTTCAGAAAGTTTATCGACTATTTCAAAATTAATCTTTTGATAATTCATCAATATTAATTGTGCGATTCTATCACCATTATTTATCATAAATGGTTCTTTTCCATGATTAATTAATATAATCTTTAATTCTCCGCGATATGAACTATCTATAATACCAGGTGAATTAACAATTGAAATACCAAATTTAGAAGCCAATCCACTTCTAGGTGTCACCATACCAAAAGTACCTTTAGGTAATTCAATATAAATTCCAGTTGGAATTGTAAAAAATTCCGATTGTTCTAATATCATCGGTCTATCTATATTTGCTCTTAAATCCACACCAGCTGAAAAAGGTTCAGCGTATTTTGGTATTTCATTATTTGATTTATTTACTACTTTAATCTTCATAATCTAATTTTATTTTCATAAATTGCTTTTGTGGATAAAATCCAAGATTATTTTAATCTTCTTGAGTTTCCTGAACTTCTGACATACCACTGCCATTAAGAATTTCTTCATCCACACTCAAACCACCACCCCATAGTTGAAAGTCTGAACTGAGTCTTTGAATCCAAACATTGTACGCGTTATAAAGTTTTATTCTTTCCGCGATTTTTTTTAACAATCCAATATACGCGTAATACTCGGAACTGATTCCTTTAACTTTATACTTAGAAATTATGTGATATAAAATAATTAGATAATCAACACCAACAACTGTTGGAATATCTTCCATTGATTTATCTAATGATTTTACTGTCTCTATAACATTATCAAGATATTTTTCTCTCAATTCGTTTACCTGAAATACCTCATTTTGATCATACTCAATTTTGTGAAATAATGAATTGAATAAAAATTTCCACTCACCACGAGTCAAATCAAAAGAAAAACTCATATCGTTTAATCTTGATTGAAAATTATTAAACAAATATTCCGCGATACCATAAATCTTATCCTTATCTTCTTCTACCATATTCTTAACTAATTCACTATTGACATCATATCTTTTTAACAACGCTCTTAAATTATCGTACTCTTTATTCATAGCTTCAACATATGATTGATCAATATATTTAGACGCTGTTTCTTTGATTATATTATCTGCTTCTCGGTTTTTAGCTAGTTCCTTAGTCTCTGATGGTTTTTTTGTGTGTTTAACATATTCAAATGATTCTTCCACATTAAACTCATCTTCACTAGTAAAATCAAATTGATCAACTACACCGATAGTTGTTACTTGTAGGTCACCAAAATTATCTTCTAGATTTGTTTGTTCGTCACTAATGACAAAATCTTGTAAATCTTCTTTATTTATTTCCATAATTTTTATTTTTTTTTATTAACATTCTAAAAGATATTTGAAATTGTTAAAGATTTCTAAATCTGTCATAATTATCTTATTAATTTTTTAATTTCGTGGAAAAAGAATATTATAATCATAATAAAGATCCGAAAACCATTCTTCAATAGTCATATTACAACCAAGTCTATTCATATCATAAATAGATATAAAATAAAAATTCAAACTTCTTTGTTGTATAATATATTCTGAAAATGTCATAATTATTCTTTATTTTTTTCTTTTCTTTGTTTTTCAAATTCTTCTTCTAATTTAATCGCATTATCAACAGATTCCCAGGTATGTTTCGCTACAAACCCACTATTTACATTTATCTTTGGATTTATTAATCTTATTGTACCTTTTTCAAAGTTAAATTCAATTCTATCTAATTCTTTTTCAATCAATATCTTTTTTGATTTTTCATCAAAATTATCAAAGTATTCTTCATTAAAAATCACCAATATATCTGAATTCAGTGATATTTCACATGAGTATTGATCTGGAATCTTAACAAATTTTATTAATTGTTTTTGTTTTGTATTTGATAGATAATGAAATGTTATATCCATTGGAAGATTAAATTCCTTTTCTATACTTAGAAAATGATCTTTAATATCATCCGATAATTTTTTAAAGTCTTCTTTCGCCATAATTTTTATTATTTTTTGTTTATATCTTATTTATATAAAAAGTTTTTTAAATAGTATAGAATTAAGTATTACCATCAGTAAGAATATTGAAGCACCTGGTATCATATACATCAATCCAAAAAACCCACAAAATAAACTAAGTATTGATATTACTTGTACTATTCTTATTCGTTTAGCGAATTTAACAATACCCAATAATCTATACGACATAACAAGTGTTACTAAATTTTCTCCAACTCGTTGAACATCATATAATCCAATGTATTCTATTAAATTTTTCTGCATAAAATAACGATCCATCTTAGATATTATTCGTCTAACTTCTACATCTAATTCTTTATGAATATCTAATTCAGAATTTTTATAGTTTCTCATTAACTCTAATTTTTGAGAAGAAATACTTACTATTGTTCCTAGACGATATAAATTATCAATTTTTACACCAAACTCTCTTGATAATTCTTCTTTATTTTTTTCTATTAGTCTTCTATACTTAACGAAATTTATAATACCACTAATCATAATTAGCTTTTTTAAATTATATAAAGAAAAATGTAAATGTTTAATTTTTTTTAGACGAAGTTGAAATTACTTCTTGTTGATTCTGTAAAATTAAGGCCTTCTGGATTATCCATCCGTTTAACTTCTAACATACTTTGGAATATGCTTGTCATAATTTCTAATCTACTCATTAAGGATCTAAATCTTTCTTCTTCTTGTTTCTTTTCTTCTGTATCTTTTTGAATTATTTGTCTAGATACAACTGTTGTTTCAAAATTTCCACCTACATTTTCACCCATTCTACCTAAAGATAATATTTCTATTAATTCTGATTTCTTATCATCAATAGTTTCTATAAAGTTTTCTAACTTAGATTCATCAATTAATGATAATACTAACATATCATTTGTAAAACTTGTTAATTTCTGTAATCCAACAGTGTCAATATTATCTAAAACATCTTTAACACTCTTCAATGAATATGATAAATTATCTATTCCAGAAGTATTAATATCTCCGAGTTTTGAAAAATTTGATATTATTTCATCTATACTAATTCCTTTTGTTAAACTCTGATTACTAGTGAATTCAAATAAATCTTTAATACTCTTTGTAAATCCTTCTATTGAATCAAATTTTACTCCTTTCAATTTTTTAGAAGCACTAGCGATTGAATCTAACGTTAATTCAAATATATTTATATCATTTCTACCATAACTCGCTTCATCAAGTTCATCTAGTAACTTGATGAACTCTGATATACCTTTTGATACATCACTAACATTTATAGATCCAATTGATACACCTTTCAATTTAGTGGAAGCACTAACAATTGAATCTAACGTTAATTCAAATATATTTATATCATTCTTTCCATAACTCGCTTCATCAATTTCGTCAAGAACCTTAACAAATGATGAAATACCTTTTGATACATTATCTCCCCAGACTGGTAATTTTTGCATTGTACTGATGTTATCCCATTTTATCTTACTATCGTTTAAATAAACAGCGACTTGTTCTATACCTTTTATTAAATTAACAGATTCTTCTCCAAATTCATCAGAGTCTATATCAACTTTATCAAGTATTTCAAAAATCTGAGCGAAATACATCATTGATATTCCAACTCCCTTAGCCCATTTTTCAGATGGATGTTTAAGATTCTTATCCCATATTGTACTACTTCCTAATGTTTCCGCGACCTTTATCATTTCAGTAGCTAACCCAACCATCGTATCTTTGTTTGATCCAAATATCCAATCTGTTACTTTATCCCATATACTAGACGATCCCGCCGCTTCCGCGAAAAGAACCAATGATGTTCCAACTCCTTTAGCCCACTCTTCTGATGGGTAAGAATCTTTTTTCCACTTACCACCACTCAATATATCATCAACTTCAACCATTAATTCACCTAACCCCCAAACCGCAGCGGCGCCAGCTAGAAGTGCGACCGCACCAATTCCAGTTATTATTAACCCACCTAACGCCGCCATACTACCACCAAATACAAGAAATGATAATCCAACACCTTTTGACCAATCATATGATGGGAACTTCTTATAAGAACCACCACTTATTACTCTATCCACTTCAACCATAACATAACTCATACCGATTGTCGCTAATCCACCAGCGAGTAACGCGACCATCCCTAAACCACCACCAATCATAGATAACCAACCCAACGCCGCCATACTACCACCAAATACAAGGAACGATAATCCAACTCCTAACGACCAATCATATGATGGAAAAGATTTATATGATCCATCATTTATTATTTTTGACGCTACCATCATCACAAACGCTACACCTAGTACCGCTAATCCACCTATTATAATCTCTTGTTGCTTTAAAAATTTTCCTAATAAGAACATTGATCCACCAAATACGATGAATGATAATCCAGTCATTAATGACCATTTATATGAAGGTACTTTACTTTCATCATATATTCCTTCTGATAATATCCATGATGACACAGCTATTCCACCAGCTATAAGTGGTAAGATTAGTGTCATTTTAGCTGTATCCCCTGGTTTTAATCCAGTTTTACTCAACAAGTATATCGTCGGTATCATTACTAACATTGAAGCACCTATAGCAGCACTAGTCAATAATAGATCTATAGCTTCATCTTTACTCATAGTTTTCATCATAAGATATATTATACTAGCTGCTACCAATCCACTAGCTATTAATGGTAAAATAACAGGTAACGCCAAATAATTTTGAAAATTAGATTTTAAATCTTTTCCATCACCTTCTTTTTTTGTTTTTGATAACGCTTTTGTCATTAACCACAATGACACACCAGCGATTAATGTTATTACACCAATAGATAATAATTTTGATGGTGCTATTGTTGGTACAGCACTTAGAATCCATCCAGATATTAAAATTCCACTCGCTATCAATGGTAAAATAACTGGTAACATCATATAACTAGATAAATTAGTTTCTATTTTTCCTTCTGATACTTTCTTTGTATCTGTAATAGCTTTAGTCATTAGATACATCGCCATCCCCATCGTCGCTGATATAACAACTAATGTAAATCCTTGTTCTTTGGTTAAAGTGAATAATCCTCTACTAAATATAGCACTAGATATCACCAACCCAGCAGCCATTATAGGAAGAACAGACGCGGTCAAAAAAATATCTTTTAAAGATAATTTCTGTTCTTTCAGATTTTTTGAAATCATTGTAAACGCATATCCAGTCGCAACCATACCAGCACTTAATGATAGTACTGATAAATAATCTACTTCACCAACTATTTTAAACGCTAATCCAATCGCGAGAACACCACCAGCGATTAAACCAATAACTTTTATACCATCAACAATTTTATCTTTATTCTCTGGATCTTGTATTCTATTGAATAAATTATTTCTTTCTTTTTCTTTCTTTAATTCATCTATTGATGATTTGATTGATTTTGTATCTGTTTTTATTTCTTTAAGATCGGTTCTAACCGCTTTTAATTCTTCTATAACAACAGACATTCTATCTTCGTCCATATTCTTTAGAAGTTTATTAACAACATCAGTATTATCCTTCTTAGTTTGTTCTTTAAGAAGTTCTGTTATTTGTTCTAATGAATTGGTGAATAGTTCTAGTTTTTCTACAAATTTTTGGTCTATCGTAGCCATTAAGAATCAATATATTTTATTTTATATATTAAGAAAGGTTCTCTCTAAAAAAATCATTTGATAGGTAACTCTTTATAAGTAAAACTGGTTTATCTGTCCATCCAAATGGGAGTGTACTATTCAAAACCTCTTTATAATTTAATACTGTGTATGATTTTGGACTATACGCGTTTTCCATATATTCTTTAAAATCAATATTCTTTTTATGTATTATATCATAAATTTTTAATATTATATCAGAATTGTTTGTTTTATTTTTAACAAACTCAGTAACATTGTTTTTATCTTTGAATAATTTATTTAAGTTACTAACTAATTTTTTCATATCATAAGTAACTTCATTGAAATAGTCATTGAATTCTTTTAGAACATTATTAACATTAGATAAAAATTGTACTGATAAGTCTTTGTTTAATATGGTGTTATAGTTACCAACTAATTTATCACTCATAACAAATGTAGCGTTATCATATGGTATCACTCTATAAACAGTACCATAAAACCCACTAGAAATTTGTGTGTTTCCATCTAATCCAAAATCTGTTGATTTATCCTTTTGTGGCAAATTTTCCCAGAGTTTACTTCTCATAAATTCTAAATGAATTGGACAATTCATCATCCACTTATAATCAACACTTCTATTTTTACCATTTAAATAATAAAAATCACCGAATAATTTCTTATCACCTCTTATAAGTGCTCTATCGTTTATATTAAAGTTATTACAATTTTTATTGAATAAATAAAGAAAATCTTCCTCTGTTAATTGCTTTTTGTATTCTTTTGCACCTATTTTTATACTTTCATTAAATCTCTGTATGTATTTCACAAATTAATTATTTGTTTTGTTGTGCTTTATCTTGTTTCTCTACTTCAGACTGATTCTTCTGTCTATTTCTTAATATTTCCAATTCCTTCTTCTTCAATTCCAGTTTGGTTTTGTTAATATCATCATCTAATTGTTTTATTTCCTCTTCTTCTTTAGAAGATGGGTCATTTTGTTCTATGATAAAGTCGTTAAATTTTAATATTTTTTTCATAATTATTTTATTTTTTATTAAAAATCCGAAAATCTATTTATGGAATTCTATGATAATCAATATGTGGAAAATTAGAAGATTTAACCTTGTTCTTAATTATATATTGTTTAAATCTATTAAAAAATGTTAACACGGATTCCATATGTTCTATGTCTCTGCGCCTACCTAAATATCTATCAATAAATCGACCAATTTTTATTGGCCTATTAGGATCTAAATCTTCATAAGCACCATTATTTAATAATTCTTTTGATATTTCAGAATCATCATTCTCAAGAAAATTCTTAAATATATCTATCATTTCTTGTCCATATTCTTCTTCTTCCCATTGTTCATCAGCAAATGGATCTATAAGTTCTTCAAATAATTTTAAATGTTTCATAATTTTCTTATTTTTTTGGAGTTATTAATTTAATTATTTCATCTGATAATACATCTTTTCCATTTACATTAACTGTTTTGAAATCTAATGATTTTTTAAACATTTCAGTTTCATCAATGTCAACCTTAAGAAAAATATATGTGTAATAGTGCATATCCATATCCTTCAAAAATCTAGGATTATCACCACCAACATATAACTTTATCTTTGTTAATTTTTTCTTATCTGTGTTACTAGCTGTTATTAAACGAGGAAAATAACAATAAAAAGCTTTATAATTTCCTTTATCGTCTAATTCTCCTTTAACTACTTTTTTAGGATCTTCAGTATCCATTATTTCATTCATTATTTTAAATATTGGTTTACCATCATTATGTGAGACCAATCTCATAATTAAGGTCTTACCTTCATGACAAAAAACATACATCAAATAATTTTTTAAATCATTATTATTATCTGAAACTTTGACATTTTTAATCAGTCTTCCCTTATTATTTTCAATACATTTAACAATATTTATAGTATCATCAACCTCACCTGACATTTTATCTGCATATTTTTTAACTTCTTTACCACCAGCTTTAACATCCATTCTAAGTGGATCAACCTTATCTGTATTTACAAAATATTTAAATCTCGCGAGTGTGTTGTTTACCATTTTTCTCCATTTTCTCGCTAACGCGGTTTCATTTCCAGTTATTCCACCACCAGTACCTGGTGTTAATTTAGTTGATGGATTTGGTTCTATGTTATATATTATACCTTCTACTGAGTTCGCTATCGCGGCAATCGCGTTTAGATTTACCATATTTGTCGCACTTTCTCTTCTTTCTTTACCTTTTGTTTTATCCATATAATAATTGACAACATCATCCATATCCTTTGAACCTAGTAAATCCCAATTCAAATCTTTTTCACCAAATATTTTTCTATATCCAGATAATTTATCTAGAACACCAGTGGTTGGTTTTGTTGATGTCATACCCATTTCATTTAGAAAATCATCGTATGATACTCTGAATGAATCATTTACATTTACTGTTTGTGCACCTCTGATTTTTAGTAATTTGTCTTTTAAGAACTTACCAAATTCTGGATATTTTTCTAATACACCAGAACTTTTTGATATTTTATATAAATTTGTTATAATTTCACCAATTCCAGAATCGGTTAAATCCAATTTATTTACTAAATTAACAACAATTTTTGTATTATTTTCAATCTTACTAGGATCATTCATATAAATAGAAAATAACCCGATTATACTCTCTTGTGAGGTAACGATATCTGGATTTATAACCTCGGGAACATTATCTTTATTAAACTTTACTATTTGTCCTTTTTCATCAACAGTCACTAACTGTCCATCCTTAGTTTTTATGACCATAATTTCTTTTCCTTTATAATCATATTTAACTATATTACTACCAGCTGTTATTTGCTTAATATTATGTGGTGGTAATTCTTTCATATTACCTTCATCAGTGCATTTTTTTATAACAATAAGTCGTTCAATTGTTTTTAACATATTATTTGCTATACCAACTATACATTCCCATAAATCTAAACTATTTTTAGCTTTTTTTAATTCTTCTTCACCACTAACTCCACCAGAGGATTTACTATCGTATGTTTGTCTCATAGTTCTAAGTTGTACTCGGCCGTCATCTAATTCAGATGTATATTTATTTTGTAATTTTATTAAATTCTCACATTCAACTGGTAATTTCATCAATATATCATCACTTGGAACTTCAACTCCATAATTTTTACCCATACCAATAATTTTCATATGTTCATAATATTCATCCCACAATGGTCTGTCCATCTCTTGGAATAGTTTAGGACACTGATAATCAACAATAATTTTCTTTTCTTCTTGTGATTTTGGTTCTTCTTGTCCTTTTTCTTCTTGTCCTTCAAAATCTTCTAACGCGTTAGAATAATCCCTCAAGATACCAGCGACTATCTCGTTTTCTAATCTTCTTCTAAAATATTCTAGTCTAAAAAGATTAACACCTTTTCTAAACCATTTTACCAAACTCATAATTCCTCTCCCAGTCAACGAATTCGCAAAACCAGTAGTATTTCCGTATTGATTATAGTTTGATAGTTCGTTTAATTTTTTGAATTCACTAAACCTAACAACTTTGCTCATGTGAGAATATTATTTTTTTATATATATAAAAAAAAGAAAGTGAAATATTTTTATAATACGAAAAATTTTCGTATCTTTGTACTACAATAAAAAAATGAAAGGTATTCCATTATTCATCACAAAGAAAATGAAAGTTGATTTGAAATCTAAAGGATTTGACGACCAACTAATTGGTCTTATGAAACCCGAAGACGCTCATTTGATTTTGGAAAACAAATTATCCAAAAATGATTTCATTTTCAAAACTGTTAAAACTCTATTGAATGAAATTGTTGAAGTTGAAGCTAAAAAGGATTTATTTAAAAATGTGTCTATGAACTAAAAAAGAAAAGTCCTGAAATTCAGGACTTTTTTATTATTTTTTTATAATACTTGATCCTTGATAAGAATATCTCAAACCATATACTTCATAGAATGTATCGTACGCTTTCAATTGAGTTATTGGATAACTTGAACTATCAAATACGGTATTATTTTTATATTTTATAACAAATGGTAATCTATTATTTATAAAAGATTCATAAATACCTTTATCTGTTTTTATTAATGGTTGTGATGGTTTATCCATAACTAATTTTTCATTCTCCTTTGGTATATATGTATATACTTCCTTTATAACTAGTTCAATGATAGGTTCTTCCTTTTTAATATGTTGTTCTATAACTTCATCAACATCACTTATCATTGTATCATACACTTCTTTAGCTTCCATAGATTTTGAATACAACTTCTGTAGGTCATTATAAGTCATACCATCGGTGAACGAAATACCTAGTTTATTAAGTTCATCTATTAACTCTGTTTTTTTTAATCTAGCCATAATTGATTTTTATTTTTTTATATATATAAAAAATATGTCATTCAAATTGGAATTCATTAATAAAGCTTACAAAATACATAATAACAAATATGATTATTCATTAGTTGAATACAAGAATAATAGAACAAAAGTTAAAATTGTATGTCCGATTCATAGTGTATTTGAACAATTACCACTTAATCATTTAAAAGGATTTGGTTGTTCTTCATGTACTAATAACAAAAAATACACCAATAACACATTTGCGAAAAAATCTAAAAATATTCATAATGATAAATATGATTATTCATTAGTTGATTATAAAAACAACAAAACAAAAGTAAAAATAATTTGTCTAAAACATGGTATTTTTGAACAGGCACCATATAATCATATAATAAAAAAACAAGGATGTCCAGAATGTAGTTTCTATGAAAAATCTAATAAATCTTTCATATCAAAATCTAAAAATATTCATAATGATAAATATGATTATTCATTAGTTGAATACAAGAATAATAGAACAAAAGTTAAAATTGTATGTCCGATTCATAGTGTATTTGAACAATTACCACTTAATCATTTAAACAAAGAATTAGGATGCCCAGAATGTCTTAAAGATAGTTACAAAAATAATTTTCTTAAAAATGCAAAAGAAATACATGGTGATAAATATGATTATTCTATGATTAATTATAAAAATAATAGAAAAAAAATAAAGATTATGTGTCCAACTCATGGTATATTTAATCAAATGCCAAAAATTCATGCAAAGGGTGCTGGGTGTCCAAAATGTTGTGAATCTAAAGGAGAAAGGCAATTATCATTTATATTAAATGATATGAATATAAAATATTCTAATCAAAAGACATTTAAAGATTGTAAATACCAATCATTATTAAAATTTGATTTTTATTTACCTAAATACAATCTATGTATAGAATATGATGGTGAACAACATTTTATGAAATTCATACACGAGAAGAACGAAGATAAATTAAAGTTAAGAAAAAAACGAGATAAAATAAAGAATATATATTGTAAGAAAAATAATATTAATTTATTAAGAATAAAATATAACGAAGATATTAAAGAAAAATTAACAAATTATCTAAGTGAAAAATTTAAAATATAGTGGAATAAAATTAATTCTTGAATATTCTGAATTCAATCAATATCAAATGGGTATTGATTCACAAAACCCACTAGGCCCTGGCTATGGATTTGCAAGCGATGCGGGTTTATCGGTCTATGGTAATTCTGATGGTCCATATGTTGATTATTACGCTCGTCTTGGTGGTGCAATCGCGAGAATGGGCCAGATTTCTAAACACGCGATGGCGGGATCGGATCGTGATATGATGAAACAATATAAGAATGATAAATTCTTAGAAGATCTTGATAATTTCTCTGATTTCAAAATACTTAGAATGTTCAGAAATAATTTTCTAAAATTAGATATTTTTATCTCATTTAATCTAGAAGATGAGGAATTCTTTGGTGTATTTAAAAACTTTAATTGGATTGACAAACCTAAATTACAAACAGAATTATGGGGAGATCAAAGATTCACATATATGGATGAGGAATATAAATTAAAATTAAGTAATTACTTCTATAAAATTCTTTGTGATTGGTTTGATGTTGATGAAGGGTTATATAAAACATTAAAAGAAGTTGAAGTTAAAAATGAGATGGGTGAAGTTGAAAAAATAAAAATGAACGCTATCGTTGAATTAATAAAATCTGAAGTAAATAAAGATGGTAATCCATATATTAAATTAAAATATAAAGAAAAATATTATTCAATAACTGGAAATGATTATTATTTCTTTAACTATTGGTTTGAAAAAGTCTGATAAAAATAAAATTTAACTATGAAACACATAAAATTATTTGAAGAATTTATTGATACATTCGATGATGAAGGATGGGAAGAAATTGATAATGAAATTAAACCAAAATACAAACCAAAAAAGAAAAAGAAAACATGGATGGACTTAACTTCTAATGATTTTCCAGATTTTGATGACAATGACAACATAATTAGACACAAATAATTATAGTCATTATGAAAAAACGGATGAAGTTTTAGTTTGATACATCTTATACCTCAAAACAAATGTTTCAACATCATATTCTAAAACACTATCACCAAAAACTTTATTTATGAATCTACCAACTCTCATATGTTGAAAATTTGGTTCTATTTTATTAAAATCCTCATCATAATCAAAACTCTTAAAATCATATTTCATACTTTCTAACCATGATTCATCTAATTTTTTCCATTTCATATATTTTTCTAATACTAGAAAATATTTTGATGTCGGAAGAATTTTAACAAATCCAGTTTTATCAGATATATCAACATAACATATTTCTTTATCTTCTGATAAGTCTAATAATTCATTAGAAATTACCGTATTTAAATTATTAATACATTCTGAAAATCTACCAGAAAGACATAGTTTACTTAATTTTATATTTTTTGGTTTTTGATTAATTTTGAAAAACACTTTTAATGAAATTATTTTTTATTTCTCTATTACCTTATTAAATGTATATAGTTGGAATTCGGTAGCTCCCTGAATATTTCTAATATTGTTTATTTCTCTACCTTTTGAATTTTTCATAACTTTATAGTTACCTATGAATTCTTTATCTTCAAAAAGTTTCACAGTTCTATTCAATGTTCCTAACGCTCCGATAATCGCTACATATTCTTGTTTATTTATACTTTTTAAGAATGTTAATTTCAAATCTCCTATTTTATTAGCCATTTTGTATGGTGTAACATTCTCATTTTCGTATGGATTGGAAAGATTAAGTACTGTATCTGTTCTATGAACATCTACTTTAGCGACAACACCTGGTTTATCTCCACCAACTGTCTCTTTTTCAACAGTTTGAATTTGTCCCGCTTTTACTAATTTTTCTTGATTCATACGAATTTCATTAAAATCTGCCGCTTTAATAATTCTTTCTGTCATCACACGGTCGTTCATTTTATATCCCTTTGGTGGAAGACGATAAAAGTCTCCAGTAAACATCATGGATTTTATATTTTCTATCTTAAATAATCTCCATTCTTTTTTAACATCTCTCTTTTTGGAAACAGACCAACCAGATAAATGCCACCCACGAACCAACATATTACCAGTGTTTTTATTTATACCTAAAACCATTGGATATATAACTCTTTCTCTCCCACCTTTCCAATTATCTTTATCACCAGCGTAACTAATTAGAATTACTAACCCATTCTGGATCGCTTTTACCATTAATCCTTGGTCAAACTTTATTTTTTTATTCACAGGAAAACCATTAACTAAATCACTAGTTTGTTCTACAGCTTCATTAAGTGTGTTGCCCTTACTATTATATCTCCTTTTATTTTTTGGGATATGTTTATCTTCCTTGAATTTTTTATGTTCATATAAAGTTCCATCCAAATCTAGTGGATGATTTTTTAATAACCACTTATAATATTTTCTTTCATCACTATTCATTAATCTATATATTCAAATTTTAAATTCCCACTATCATATATTCTATAAATTCCTCTACCCAACATAATCTCGTGTTCTGATTTATTTTTATCAAAACCTTCTTTTATTAATTTATCTTTTCTATAATTAAATCTATGATGTTTTATTCTATCTATAACATAGTAATAATTTGGTTGTGTCTTTCCTATAAATTCAAATCCTAATTTTCTGTATAGATCCCCTGTATCCCATGATCTATCCGAATATGTTATTATCATTTTTGGTGAATAATTTTTCACAAAATATTTAAACAATTTATCCCTAGAATCTATCACATTAGTATTCAACCGATTACAAAATCTCAATAACTCATACTCATCTTCCGTATTCTTTTTTCGTCTTTTTCCAAAAGTCATTAGACTTAATAACTCATTTTTATGAAAATGACCAATTTTCACACTTGAACCAATAAATCCTTGAATATGATTTTTTTCTAAAAATTCTCTAACTAATTTATTATCGGTTATTTCACGAATTTCACATTTATTTGATTCTATTTTATTTTCTGTCTTCCCTAATTTGCTTAATATCATTGATTTAACAATATCATTTTTATACAACCAGTCATCTTCATAAATATGTATTAATTGAATATTATTTTTTTCACACAGTTCAGTTTTTTCCTGATGGTAATTATTTGGTTTATTCATTTCATTGTGCCAGTAAACTCCATTAAATTCAAACGCAAGTTTTAATTTAGGAACATAAATATCTAACTCTTTTCCTAATAATCGGCTATTAAATAATATTTCATTATAATAATTATCACAAATATAATTCCTAACATTAATCTCCATTCCAGAATTAAAATATGATTTAATAGGATGGCAAATTGTACACAAAATAGTTTTCAATTGTTTTCTATTATGTAAAACATCTCTATCAATAAAAAAATTATGATCTTTACCACAATCACATTTCATTTCATAATTATGATTATTTATAGATATAACATTGTATTCTTCTTTTAATTTATTTTTCCAAAAATCAAATTTATTCTCAGATATCTTCTTTCTTATATTAAAATTCTTTGATGGGTTATCAAATCCATAATTTTTTAAACTCATTTTTTTAAATTTCAACTTATAGTCATCTGTTTTAGAAAAACTATCAACTCCATACTTCTCTACATTAGTTTTTTTATTTTTCAATTGATAAGCACATTTATTACTACAACAATATATATTATGATGTTTTATATTTTTAATATATTTACAATATTTTAACATTTTTTCATTTCCACAATAATCACACTTTACCATAACCTCATAACAAGAAGATTTTGATAAATCATCTGTTCTAACTATAGTTTTTTTATTTAACTCGGCATCATATCCAATATCCTTGTAATATTTCAATGATGTACTATTAACAGTTATTTCAATTAAATCTTGTATTATCATTTCTTTAACCTAACTTTTTAATCCTTTTTATATTCTTTTAATCTTTTTGATATTACACTTTTATCAAACATTAAATAATAATCTAATGTTCCAAATCCTTGATTTGATATTACTTCATAATCTTCTTCTTTTATCCTCGGAAAATATGTTATTATAAAATCTATTCTTTCTCCTTTACTCATAGAATTCCATATTTTTCTTGAATCATTTTCAAAATTTTCAAACAGTTTAATCATTTTCTATTTATTTTTTATTTCCATTCCCAGGATATTCTGTGTTTATCACCAAAATATTCACTATATTCATTTGAATCATCATATATATAAACACCAAATCCAAGTTTTGTTAATTTTCTCAAATCATCGTCTGATAATTCTTCAAATACTAAATAACTTTCACTTATATCAGAACGATCATCCTCATAATAACTTTCAACATATTTTCTTATTTTATTGAGAACAGTAAGAAGATTTTCACTAAGTTGGTATGTTCCTGCAGCAGATTCAACTGCTATATTCTGTATTAGATTATTTATTGTTGGAATATCTATTTCTATTAATTCTTTTTTGTTTTCTATTCCTAATAACCTTTTTTGCTTATAATCATACTTTGGTTCAATGAAAAATGGTTCATTTGGGTCTTTAATATTATTCCTTGATGGGTCAATTTTAAAATGGCGATATTCTCTTAAATGTTTCATAGTAAAACTTTTTTTCTTTATATATTAAAATTCTTTTTTCGTTTCTTTATCCATTTCCTTTTCAATTAAATATTCAACATATTGAGATTTTGTTATTTTTTTATCTTTAACAAAATCTTCAAAAATTTCATCCAATTCAATATTTATTGAAAGTGATATGTTTCTTTTTTTGTTTTTTATCTTTGGTCTAGCCATTATGTTTTATCTTTATATATTAATAATGAGGTATTTTGTTTAATAATTGGAAAAATATGATATTTTTAATTTTATATATACAAGTAAAATACAAACAAAATGAAAAAAGAAATAACAAAAAAGAAAATAGTATTTAGTTTAAGTCCTTATATAATTGATTTTCTAGAAAATAATTTTGAAAATAAATCAAGATATGTTGAACACTTGATACATAAAAATTTTAAAAAGAATGGAATAATAAAAATGATATTATTATATGATAATAAATAAAACTATAAAGATTAAAAATAAACCTTATTATATCAATAAGGGATATGATAAATATAAAAATTTAATTGATGTTAAAATAGAAGATTTAAGGCCGAATAGTAATTATATAATAAGAGTTAAATGTGATATTTGTGGTAATGAAAAAGAATTAAAATATTGTAAATATACTAAAAACACAAAAATGGGAACTGTTTTATATGCATGTAGCCATAAATGTTCAGTTGGAAAACTTATGAATACTTTCAATGAGAGGTTTGGGTGTGTTAGTAGTCAACATCCAGATATAAAATCAAAACAATCTAAAACAATGATGGAAAAATATGGTGGGAAATCACCATTATGTAGTAAAATAATTAAAGAAAAATCAAAAGAAACGATTAGAAAAAATTATGGGGTTGATAATGTTTCGAAAAATGATAAAATCAAATACAAAAAAACACAGACAACATTAAAAAATTGGAATGTTAAGAACCCATCTCAATCAGAACAAATAAAAAATAAAAAAATCAAAACAACATTAAAAAATTATGGGGTTGAAAACCCATTACAAAATAAAAATATTAGAAAAAAGGGTAAAAATACAAAATTCAAAAAATATGGAAATGAGAATTATAATAATAGATGTAAAAGTGTAGAAACTTGTTTAATAAAATATGGGGTTAATAATGTTTCTCAGGATGAAATTATAAATTTAAAAAAACAAAAATCATTATTTTTACGAAAAAAATTTAAAAACTTAACTTATCAAGGAACTTATGAATTAGATTTTTTAGAAAAATATCAGAATTTGAACATTGAAAAGGGAAAAACAATTCGATATAAATTTGAAAACAAAGAAAAAATTTACTTTTCTGATTTTTTTTATAAACCATTTAATCTAATTATAGAAATAAAATCGGATTATATCTACAAAAAAGATATTGAAAAGAACTTGATAAAACAAAAGTCATGTATAGAACAAGGATATAATTTTATTTTTATTATAAATAAAAATTATGAAGATTTTAATATATTACTAAGAACTTTAACTATCCAATAACTATCACAAATATCATCAAACGGTTTTGGAATGTTCTTCATTTTTAATATTTCATCTTTATTTTTTTTTACAATATTCGTCAAAATATCATCATAATCCGAATCAATTATAGCTTTTAACATGTCGTGTTTAGAGAAATTTCCGCCACTAACACCATCTGGACTCTTATTAATGATTTTTTTTGTCCCTCTTTTGTTTATAGTCTGTGTTGTACCATATACCATTTCAGCAACATATGATTTAATTGATTTTGGTGAAAGAATTAACATCTGTTCTAAATTTGGAATATTTAATAACTTAGATTTTAAAATAGTAGAGATACATACGATATCTGTTATACTATTAGTGTTCTGTTTAAACCCAAAATTATATCCCTCAATACATATGTATGTTTTTTCATCTTTATTAATATTCTCACAAATTTTATCAAAAATAATATCAGAAATTTTATTGAATTCTACAAGTTTTATTATTTCTTTTTCACTGTAATCATCATTATCAGAATAAGTATAATTGATAAATTCAAAATTGATATATTCTATGGTCTTTTTAACCCATATATAACTATCTTTTATAGTAGTGAAATTATATAATTCTAATTTATCATCTTTAAATATTGATAATCCAGTACTATTAACAGAAATATCAAGCCCGATAAGATTCATCATCTATTTTTATTCTATATATAAAAAAATAGGTTCTATAAGATAATTAGGGGTCTACTTTTTTCTGTGTATAGTTCTTATTTTTCTAATCTTACAATATCTATCTAAAAATTTCAAATAATGTTCATTGAAATCATTATCTTCGTACCATAAAATAGTTAGATTTTTTAATCTAGAAATATCTTTAATCATAGTTAATTTATTACCATTACAATAAAGAATTCTTAATTTACTTAGACCACCTATATTTAACTCTTCTATATTATTATGATCACAATGTAACACTTCTAAATTTTTAAGATTTTCTATTCCTTCTAAATTATTCAAATCCTGAGATGAACAAGTTAATGTTATTATATTATTCCAACTAGATGAGTCTGGATATATTTTTTGTAAATATCGCATAAATGTTCCTGACTCATATGAATCTTTTTTAAATGCTTGATCATATAACATCATAGATAATTTTCTTGTGATAAATTCCACATCATCATCATTAAAACAATATACACCATCATCTAACGAGGTTGTTAGATATCGCGTTATTTTCCAAACCACCATATTTTTTATCAACTCTTTTAATTGGTCATCCGTAATGGTTATAATTTGGCCACTTGGTAATCCGACAATATCTAGTCTCTTCATTAAATAAACTTAATTATTTTTCTAATGTATATATTTAATATATAATCTAAATATAAATATTTTATATATAATAAAAAAAATAATTCTCATGTTGAAACAATATTCAAATTATATAAAAGAAAACACAGATAACACATATACTGTTATATGTTATGTGGATGATAATCAAGTACTAGAGATATCTGGTCAGAAAACTATATCAGACGCTTTCAATAATGAGTTTGGATGGTTAGAACAAAATGGTATAAAACTAAATAGTTTTGATAAAATTGATAATGATCACTATAAATTCAACATAAGTACATCACGATCACCAGAAGAAATTAAAAGAGAATTTGGGTGGTTAGAACAAAGTGCTATAATATTCAAATCAATGGAATGATAAAAGATAAATTAAATAAATTAGTTGAAAAAAATTTAGATCCTACTGTTAATAATACAATTAAAAGAATAACAGAAATGGATGAAATATACCTATATCATATATTATCATCATCTGGATTAAAACTAAAAGATGATATAATTCTAAAATATTATAACGAATCTATTGGATTTAGGTGTTATAATGAAAGACAAGATATATACGGAAAATCAGTTCTTAGTCAGAATATAGAAAGATTTTTAAATAGAAAATAATCCATCATCATTTTTTTTCTTTACTTTGTAATCAGCATATTTAAAACTAATCTTTTTATAATTATCTCCTTTAGTTTTATCTAAAATAAATTCTGGTAGATTATCACCTAATATCGAACTAATATCATCTTTAGTTTTTTTGTATCCAGATAAAAATTCTTTAATCTCTTCATCCCTTTTTTTCTCATCTATTTCAACATTGACTTCTTCTTTTGGTTTTATTTTATAATCATATAAATATTTATCCAACTCAGCCTCCAATTGTTCATCTGTTATTTTATCTGTATCAATTATTTTATAATTCTCACCCCATAATTCGAGTAACGGAACAGTTTTTTCTGTCATTGGTTTTTTAGAACTAAGTAAAATCATTCTATTTGTATTTTTCTCAGCGGATAAAATATCATATGGTGGTGTTATTAACCCACCATTCTTAGTGAAAAATACGGGATCAATTAAAATTGATACTGAATTTTTCAGATAATTTAATGAAAAAAATGTGAAATATGATCTAACACCTTCTGATAATATAAACAACGAATCTTTTTGACCATCTAATTTATCTACAATAAAGAATATATTATTCTTTTCGTTTAAATCCAATTTAAATGGTCTAAATCCATATTTTTTCAGAAAATTCATTCTGTGTAAACTACTTATTATATAATATCTTTCCATAACTATCTATTTTTATAAATATAAAAAAACTTTCTAATAAAAAAAAATCATATTTTATATTCTACAACATAATCAACTACCCAATCTTTTCTTTTTATTGATATAAAATAATGATTTTTATTTAAAAAAACGCCACACCAAGTATTATTTACTAGTGATTTTCTATAAAGTTCATTTTGATTAGAATCTTTAAATAAAACATCATATTCAAATTTATCAGACTCAAGAAGTTTTACTTTTAACAAATCATTCTGAACATAAATATTAAAAACACTTTCTGGTATTCCTCTATCATCAGCTGGTACGAATTTTATTATATTATGTTTTTTCATTGATTCACTGTAATGCATATTTATTATTCCAACAGAATTTCTCCATCTGTACTTATCTGATGATAAAATTGTCATTTCCTTATATTTATCATAATTTTCAATAATTTTAATAACAGATTTTACCCCATCATCAATATTTTTTACAAATTCAACACCAGGAATTTCATAATTATCTATACTCATTGAAACAACTGGTAATTCACATGATAACGCCTCCAATATTACTAAACATGGTTGACCACTTTCTAATTTTGACATATGTAATAGTATATGGTGTTTTCCATAAAATTCATTTATAAGTTCATCTTTAAAAACATTTCTTTGAATAATATTAACGTAAGAAAAATCATAATCATTTTTACTAAAAAATTCTGTGTTGTCACCAACTATAGTTAATGGTAGATTTAATTTTTTAGCTATTTCCACCGAGTGTATAAATCCTTTATTATCATATCCTTTCCATACCGCTGTTCCATTCTTAGCGATACATAACAATTTAATTTCTGAATTATCTTTATTTAAATTTGATTTATATGTATCTTTATTCACTCCATGTGGTACATAAATTATCTTATTTTTAACCTGGTCCATTCTTTCAATTAAAAACATAGATGGTGAAAATGATAATATAGAATGTTTGACCGCTCTCAAACAATCTAAATATTGTTTACTAATCTTCCAATTTGTATATAAATGTATATCGTGAATATTGAAAAAATATTTTAATCCTCTTTCAATAAGTTCATGACATTGATCAGAGACATGAATGTGTAAAATATCATACTCATACCCATTATCAACCAGTTTTAGAAATTCAAAATAATTATGTATTTCTACTGTATGTCCGAATTTCTCTAATTCTAACTTATAATTCCATATAACTTCTTCTATCGCCCCCCAACCCTTTGGTGGTATTTCTATCAATCCTGGGCTTAAATGAATTATCTTCATATCATATATAAATTACATTTTTCAATTGGACCATAACCCCAAGTCCATGTTCCGTTAATAACATATTGTTGCATACAATATTTGTAAAATTCTCTATCAATATTATATTCACCAATTCTTAATGAATCATTAAAATATAATTTTTTATATTTATCAGACATACTTTCACCAATCCAATTATCTGGATTTTCTGACCAAATATCTGTGTATATTATTGGTTTTTCGGAATATAACAAAACCGATTCAAAACAAAATCTATGATCTGGATGACCATATTCTCCATATGGATTGTGTGTAAAAATATAGTCATGTTTTATTGTTTTAATTTTTTTTGATATCAAATAATTTAGTTGTTTATATAGGGTTTTAGGCCATCCTTCTAACCTATAAAAACTATTATCATAATTTAAAGAAAATAATTCAGTATTTGTTTCTTCACATATTTTAATTATTGGGATTAGTCTATTTTTATTTAAAAATTCTTTTTCATTATAAATATCTGATGATATTAAAAGTATCTTCTTATTAATATTTTTATTTTGTAGGATGGGCCATCCAAATATTATTTCATCATCTGGGTGTGAAACAACCATTAATATAGTACTACCTTCAAACAATGTTTTTTTAGGTTATATAAGTTAAAAATTTGATTGTTTTAAAATAATTTACATATGTGAAAAATACGCGATTTCGGTTTCTAATTCATCAAATTCTTTTTTGGTGTTAGCGTCTTTTATTTTCTTTCTCATAACAAACAGTCTATCTATTATTCTATCTTTGGTATAGTCTTTCATGCCACCCATTAGTGTTCCCTCAAAATGTTCTAAATATTCCATTAAACTTCTTCTTCTTTCTTTATATGGATCTATATCCGTTTCACCTAATTTATATCTAACTAATTTTATTAATTTTATAATATAAATAAAATCTTTAAGAGGTATACTGAAAATTCTATCACGAATGTGTTTATATCGTCTAAGATATACTAAAAGACAATTTTCACTTGAATCTTCTGATGGTTCTTTCGTAGAAACTAATTCAAATTCCAATTTTTTTATTTTACTTAATCTAATTTCTGAATAAAAAAACTCAGCGTTTTTATATTTTGTTGATGTCTTTTCCCATTTCATAGAACCATCATCTGTATCTTCTATTAGTTTATCTATCATATCCTCAATTCTCTTTCTATCATCTGAGGAATATATCTTATTTGGATCTACTAATCTTTGAAAAAATGATTCACGGGGTTTCTCTGCATTACTTTTCTTCGCTTGATTATATATAACGGATTCTATAATAGCTGATGATAATTCATCAAATCTATCACCATTTTTTTGGTTTCCAGTAACTGTTATTTCCGCTATTAATCTACCCCATTTCAACTCTCTTACTATAAGAGTTGATTTATCCATTCTATACTCATACTTACATGTTGTTGTACCAAGAATATATGTTGATCTATAGACCGATTTATCATTCTCTTGTTTATGATAAGTCCATACCATATTTTTATTCTTGGTCAGAACTATTATACTGGATACTGATGATAGGTTCATTTTTCTAATTTCTTCTTGATTTCTCTATATAATTCATCAAATAAAAATAATCTAGCGTTACTATCAACTGATATTGTTGCATATTTTTTATTAAATGATGACTTATCTTTAACTATCACAGTATTAGATTCTTTTGATATTGTCACATTAATAACTGACATAGTTTTATCTTTAAAGTTATTAAAAAAAGTTAAATTTACAAACTTTAAATTTGTTATTTTTATATGAGAAGAATAATCTGTTGTAAATTCTCCTTGATGAAGGACCTTCCAAACTAATTTACCGCTTTCGGTATATTTTATTATCCCTTCTAATAGAATATCTTGTTCTGTTTTTTCCATTTTTCTTAATATTTTATTACATAATAACGACCATCATCTATTATATAGTAACCATCACTTGTATTTAAATACGAAAAGTTAGTGGTATTAAAATTACTATTAACTAAATGGAAGTTTTTTCCTTCATTAAATTTGAACATTTTTGAATTCATATACCCAACACCATACCCATTAAATGTTGTTATTTCTATTGATATAAATGGATCAACATCAAAATTTATATTAAATGAATATGGTTCATAATTAGTTTTAAATATTTCAAAATTTTGTTGAGGTAATAACTCATTTGTTTCTAAATCTATACTATATGTTTTTATTCTACCAGAGAAAAATTCAGGAGCAGTCTGACCAGATAAAACATAGAAATTTATAGAAAATAAATAATTATAATTATCTATCATAGTTGTGGTATAATTGAAATTAACACCAACCACCTCTTGATCTAAAACATATTTTTTGACATAATTAGAAGAATCATAACGGTATGTTAGTTCATGAAACGCGTCCGCGACACCAGTTATATCCCTTATGTTTGATGATAATGGAATAACATTTCTCCTTAACCAACTAACTAACGCCATCAATTTTGTTTGTACTTCTTCCAATGAATATTGTAAAGTATAATTACCATATATGTCTGTTATTCTGTAAGTTAAATTGAATAAATTTGTCTTTTTATAATATCTCTTATCATACTTCTTACTTATGAAATCTACAGAATTCCACCCATCAACAGTATTATCAAAAATATCTGGTATTATTATTTTGTGTAATTTTCCATATAGAGGAGAATCTTCTTTTAAATTTCTATAATATTCATATAATTCTAAATCATTATATCCAAAATAATCTATCGCGTGTATCAACGCTTTATATGATCCAACATAATCAAATATTTGTGGATATATTGATAACATCTCTTTTCTTTTTCTATTTAATCTAATGTAATCCACAGATTGTTCTTGTATATCAGAATCTTTAAATATGAATTCAGCTTCTTTATAAATATCTATACCAAGATTTCTCAACATTATATCAAATCTTTCATCTTCTATTTCTGTTTGTCCATATAATGTACATCTTAATAATTCTTTAGGTTCAACATTTATTACATAATCATATGTTTTTCCACTATATGTGAGGTTATATCTAGTATTAAAATAATTTAATCTATCCGAATAATCTGTATCAATAAATATCTTCGTTTGGGTTAAATCTTTTATTCTATAATTTTTATAATTATTAAAAATAGTTTGACCTGTTGTTGTATTATTTTCAATAAAATCTAATGATATCAATTGATCTGTTTCTAATCCATAACTATTGAAATCAAACAAATAATCAGTAGTTATATATTGTATTGTATCACCAGATACTATGAAATGACTATCATATGTTGTAACACCACTATTATGAGTTGTTCCTGTTATTGTAACATATTCTACTTTCTCCAATTTCATTTCATTTACAGAAACCCCTTCATCTGATGAATTAAATCCAAAAAATACTTCTAGTGGTGATGGGGTATAATCATAAGATGAACTATCATTTAACATTTCTAACCTGTGTATTATAGAATCAAAAACTGTTTGTTGATTTGTTGGGTTGGTAACTTCAGATTCAAATTTATTCGCGTATCTATTTAAAAATACTTTCTTATCATTAGTCTCACTATATAATGGTTCTACACCAGTATATGTTAAACTAGTGATATTATTATATGATACTAACTGATTACCACTAAAATCATAAAAGAATATATCTTTTGTAATCTCACCAAATGGTTGTTCAGCCCAAGAAAATTTATAATCCACAATTCTATCGTAATAACTTCTTGGTTTTCTTATAAAATCTCTTGTTGATATATCTAATTTTGCAGCATAATCATAGAAGAATGGTCCTTGATATGATAGTTGAATCATATCATTTAAAACAGCTATTATATTATAATCACGATTATTCATCGCATATTGACTATTACTGACAGACATAATCATCCCAGTCGCGAGTTCAAGATCGTATAAATCTAGGTAAACAGATCTTAATACATTACTAGATATTACAATTCCTTTATTGTGTGTAGTGTGTTTTGTATATGTTGAAAATAAATTTACATCAACATCCAAATTTATAATATCCATATTAGGATATCTACCAAGTATATCCAATGTATATCCACTTGATGTGTATCCACTACTTAAATCAAAACCAATCTTTGAGAAAATATCATCATATTTTTCAATAAAATCATTTATCGTCTCATGTGTACATGATGTTGTCCCGCTAGATGATGAATAATTTATAAAATAATCAGTCGTGTTCAGATTAATAGTGAATCCATAATCCAATAAATCATTACTTAAATCAAACGCGATAACGCAAGTAAAGTTTTTTGATAACCTATTTGTATCATACAAACTTATTTTTTCTCTTGTTAAATTTTCATCAACTTCAAAATAATAAACATCAGAATGTGTAAATCCAGTTGTAAAAGTAAAATTATTACCAATTGATAAGGGTGTACCATTTAAATATACATTAACCGCAAAATAAGGTTTATAGTTATATTCATATAATCCATCAACCATAAGATAATTAGTACCAGAATATGTATAAAGATACATTTCAACACCAAGTGATTCCAAATAACTACCATATTTTATGTTAAACGAGTCTATTGTATTTTCATAATAATTATCTGTACCACCAGAATTTATTATAGTCTGTGATAAACTTACAACATTTGTTGTTGTAAAACAATTAGTCATTCCAGTATAACCAGTTAATGATAAATACGTGGTTTGTTGAGCGTAAAGAGTTTGAATCTGTGATCTCTTATATTTTTTATAAATATTGTATCTAGTTGGTCCTTCTGTGATAACATATTGTTCAACCTCAATTTTTGATCCACTAGGTCCACTTGAATTTACAATCAATTTCGCGTCATTTTCAACACATATGACATCAAATGTCCTCCCACTATGAAAAGTAACACCAGATATCACTGGATTAGCTTCTAAATATAATTGATCAATATTCGTAACTCCAGTTAAATCTATACCATCTATTAATATATAATTTCTACCAGCGACAGTTCTAAAGTAAATATCATGGTCGACCAATAAGTCTTTATCTCTATATCCAGATATTGTAAATATTGGATTGGTTGGTAAAATTCCACCACCATCATATGTTTCAAATATCATTGTTTGACCAGTATTAAAAAATTGAATATCATTATTTATATCATTTTCAAAAATAATACTAGTTCCATTTAATGAATTGTCCGTTATTATAATTTCAACAGGCCCAGTATACAATCTAGGTCTTTCTGTATATAATGTCAATTCTAACCTTAATGTCCCACCCGTTTGTGTTGATAAATCAAAATCATATACCTTATCTTTTAATATATTATAATCTCTATATGTATAAATACCATCATTATAATATGAATCAACAATATTTAGTTTTTTACCTTCATAATAATTCAAGTTATTTAAATCTACCAAATATTCATTTCCATAATCTGGAACTTTTATTATATTATGACTAGTTAATGTAGCACCAGTTTGGAATTGAAATCCTGTAAAACTCTGATTATTAGTTATTGTTGAAATCAAAACAGCGTCTTTCTTTGTTGATAATATAGAAAAATATGTTTGTGCACTATTTGTAAAATCTGACCATCCTGTTCCTGTGAATGTTTCACCACTAAATGATACAACAGTACCAGGTCTGAATTTTATTTCAAAGTCGTGACCATATATCCATTTTGAATAAAAACTAGATGAATTATTTACCTTTTCTATGTTTGTTATTATCTCATTTTTAGCTCTATCTGAAACAAATGTCATTCCACTCCAATTGAATAATTGAGACGGTTCCATATCAAAAATTCCAGTGAAATTTATTGGATCAACTGATTCAAAAATGTATAATCCTTGAGTTTTAAATAATTCATCACTATTTTCATCAAATAAAATCTTTCCTTCCCATTTTTGATCTATATTATCATATTGAAAATTATATAAATATCCCTCTTTATTAAAAAACAACAATTTTTCTGATTTATCCATTATCTATTTTATTTTTAATATTCTCTATTTGGTAGAGTAAAACTACTAGTCCATCTAGGGTGCCCTTTTGATATTCTAAATTCATCATAATACGCACTTAATTTGGATTTAACAAGTCCTGGATCATCCCATAAAGCATTCATAACACCTATAAAATATGAATGATTAAAATTAGGCATCGTATTATTATATGTAGTCCCAGTTACATAATCACCATTCCAAAACATTCTAATATATCCATTGTGACGAGACAACGCGATATGATACCAATTATTATTTGTCATACCTGTTGAGTGTGTCAATATCAAATTATAACTCCCAGATTCTCTTACCATAAATGTGAAACCAGATTGAAACCCACCTTGTTCATTAGTGTACCCAAAAGCATAAAAATTATTATCATTTATAAATACTCCATTTGAACCATATATAATAGTTGGTGAAGCAACTGGAACCGCTGTTAATTTTATCCAAAAATCTATACAGAAATCACCATCACCGAAACTAAAATCATCTAGATTATCTCTACAATCAAGATATACCCAGTTTTCTTCCGCTGTTGTTCCAGTTGTAATCCATGTTCTATTTACTCCATCACGTCTTTCAAAAACTCCATGTATACTACCATCACCTGTTGTTATACCACTAACATAACAGTGATGACCACCACCTGGATAACTATATGAGGAATCAATAATATAAGGTGATTCACTTAATTTTTGTTCACTCGCACTTGTTAAAAGAACTGTATGAGAATCATTACCAAAACCGTTTCTTAATGACATTATTTAATTTATTTTTTATAAAGTATGATTATCACCCAAGATTGTTGTTATATATAATGCCAAGTCTCTTGGGGTTCCAGATACACCAGCTGTTCTAATTGAAAAATCAATATTATCTTGATCTGTTAATTTATAATTTGATGGATTTATATCAACACCAGATGTTACTAAACTAACCGATATGTCATCCTTTGTCTGTAATACCTCATTTCCACGTATAGTTGGTGATATACTCGGAGCTGAACCACTACCTATACTAGACGCGACACATCGTTGTCTAACCAAATACGCGGTTCCTTGATTCCAGTAATATCCATTAGGCATCAATAAATCATTGGTTAATAACGTAGTATCATCAGAATCCGCGTAATCACCATTTATTAGAAAATATTTATTGTCAACATAACTCATCGGACCATAATAAACATTCATAGATGTACCAGTTGGTAGGGGGGCTCCCTCAATCCCAAAATTATCATAGGTTCCACCATCAACTCTTGAAACAATAATACCATAATATGTCATTTCATTTGGTATAAAGTATCTTATTGGTCTACCGATTTTCATTGTTGTTGTATCGGTTGTGTGTGTTAATGTAAATCCAGATGTTGATCCAGTGTATCCTATACCATAATATACCCACCCATCAGCTCCACCAACACCATCAGTACCAGATGTTCCTGAACTACCATCACTAGGTAATCCTATATCACCAATATACAAATTAACCTCATCTATCACCCACCAATCACCAAACTGAATACTTGTATCACCAGACCATCCAAAAGACAAATAATCATCCGCTAACGCGGTTGTTAATCCAGAGACAAATACCGCTGGTCCATCATTTGATGGGAATTTAAAATAGCTATTAACTATATTACTATCAAAAACGTGTATTTCTCTGTTACTACTATATTTCATAGAAAATGTATATTGTTGACCAGTCTCTAATATATAAGACGCCTCTTCAATACCATTTCCACTCCAATCACCATCTGGTGTAAAAAACTGAGCATTATCTGTAAATCCACTAACATTATTCCATATAGATCTAATCCATCCACCACCAATTGACCATTGATCAGCAAGTCCATTAGTTGGATTTATCCAATCTGTTGTTCCATAACCGTCACCATTTAAAATTAAAGTTCCCCATCTACCTGAAGTGCCATCTGTGCCTGAAGTGCCTGATGTTCCATCTGTTCCTGAACTACCATTTCCATCAACTCCATCTGTGCCTGAAGTTCCTGAACTACCACTACCATCAGTACCATCTGTGCCTGAAGTTCCTGAACTACCACTCCCATCAGCACCATCTGTTCCTGATGTTCCATCTGTGCCTGAAGTGCCTGATGTTCCATCTGTGCCTGAGGTTCCTGAGGTTCCATCTGTACCTGAAGTTCCTGAAGTTCCTGATGTACCTGAAGTACTTGATCCACCACCAGCACCTCTTACTATAGTTACCTTACCATTTGGGTCCATATAAGCTAATTCTGTATCAGCTATTGTTGTTCCACTAAAACCAAGTAGAAACCTACCATCTCTTGGCCAATCTAATTCATTGAAATTATATGTATTTAGTTTTAAAATGCTCATTTCCGTGGGTTTATTTTATCCTATATATAAAAATTGATACACCCTTGAAATATTTTTTATTTTAAAAAAAAATGATTATTTTTATAAAAATGTTCCAAATGAATGTTAATGAAATAAAAGAATATATAATTTCTTCATATCCACAATGGAAGATAAGAACGTTATTTAAACATGGTGTAAATCAATTGATAGATGATATTGGTTATGATAATATTGAACAAAAAATTGAGGATTATGAAAAATATTTTGATTTGGATATTGAAAAGAAAATATTGATGACGATGTTAAAAGAAGTTGATCGTTTTGATGTTAAAAAAAATAGTAATGAGTATGAAAAAATTAAAGTATTTATAATGAAATATTTATCAAAATGTATTCCATCATTTGATTCCAAATTATCTATTAAAACAAATAATAAAATTTTTGATATGAAATGGTATAATAAAAACTAATATGAGAAAAATAGAAAAAATAAAAGAGTATATAATATTTGAATATCCGATAAAGGGTCTTAGAAGAATTATACCATCAACAAGACCAAGTGATATAGTTGAAAGAATTAGAAATGAAGTTGATGAGAAATTCAATATGAACGCGGATGAAATGAATGTGATAGATACTTATATAAAAAAATATGTTAAAGTGGTATGTGTCAACAAGGACAGATTAGCACCAGATAGATTTAGAAAATATGATTATGATTCTTTCGTAGGACCACTATTACCAACAATGAAACTTAGATACAGATGAAAATAAAAAACAAAAAAGCACACTTCAATTTTGAATTTCTAGAAAAGGAAATTTGTGGAATTGTACTGAAAGGTTCTGAAATAAAATCAATCAGTTTGAATAATGTTGGATTTACTGACACTTACTGTTTTTTTAAAGATGGTGAGATGTTTGTAAAAAACCTTCATATTAGTGAATATGGTAAAGGTTCTGAACATGATCCAAAGAGAGATAAAAAATTATTATTAACTAAAAAACAATTAGAACATTTTGAATCTCAGATAAATGAAAAGGGATTAACTATTGTTCCAACTATGATATTTATAAACGAAAAAGGAAAGTGTAAACTAGAAATCGCGTTGTCTCGTGGAAAAAGAGAATATGATAAAAAAAATTCAATTATTTATGAAGAGGAAAAAAGAAGAATAAAAGATGATTATAATTTTAATATATAAGGTAAAAGAAATTATGTATTATGACTAATTATAAAATAAGAAATTTAAACACAGAAAGAAATGAATATTTAAAAGAGTATTTGTTAGAAAATTATTCTAAAAAAAGCAATAAAGATATAAAAAACGATTTAAATTTATCTTGGAATTATATACAAAAAATGGCACATCTTTTTGGAATAAAAAGAGAATTTTATGAGAGTAAAAGAAATTTAATAAAACTATTAAATTTAAATGATAATATTACTTGTTATTGGATTGGTTTTTTACTTGCTGATGGTCATCTATCTAAGAATTGTTATTTTCAAGTAAATATAAGTAAAAAAGATGAAGAACATTTTAATAAAATAGAAAAGCACTTGGGTATAAATTTAAAACCATCTTATGTTGATAAATTAAATTCTGTTAGATATACATTATGTGATAAACAAACAGTAATAGAATTAAAAGAAATATTTAATTGGAAAACCAATAAAACAAAAAATATTCCAACAATTCCAAATCTAGGAAAAGATCAAATATTTAGTTTAATTATAGGTTTCATTGATGGAGATGGGTCTATATGTAAAAATGGTAAATCTATAGAAATTAAGTGTGATAAAAATTGGAAAAAAATATTAGAAGAATTCTATAAAATTTTGACAGATGAAGAAAAATGTTTTAAATTATCAACAGGTGGTTGTTCTACGATTAGAATATTTAAATTTAAAACATTAGAAAAAATAAAAAATAAAGCAAAATCTCTCAATCTTCCAATAATGAATAGAAAATGGGATAGAATAATAGATAATAGAATTATGAAATCAGATAAATATTCAATAATTCATAAATTATTTATAAATGATAAAAATGTTAAGGATATAATAAAAACTACTGGGTTTAGCCACTCTTTAGTATATAAAGTAAAAAAAGAAATGGATAAAGAAATTAAAAACCGTAAATTATGATAATATTTTTAGTAATTTTAATTTGTCTTTTAATTATAATTTCAATTTTAGTAATAAGTGATAAAATCACTATTAGAAGATTGGTTAATGAATTAAAAATTGGAAGTAGATGTAGAATATTTACAGATAATGAGACGACTTTCTACAGAGTAACAATTCGTGAAATTTATACCGATAAAAATGGTAAACGAAGAGCTAAATGTGAAAACGAACGTGGTGAAATAGAAGATTATAGGCTCACTGATTTGATTTATTAATGGATGATTTGATATTAGACAGAATTGTTGATTATACACTAGATGGTAAGTTGAAATGGACTTATTTATCTATGGATAATGTTATGTATTCTTTTTATAATATAGATAAAAAAAAGAAAATAAAATTAACAATTTTTTTAGGTGCTAAACCATTTATGTTTGTTTACTTAATAAGGCGTGCGATACATTTAAAAATATTAGAATTTAGGGATGAAAAATTATATAAAATAATTAATAGTATTTACATGTAACTAAAAAGAAGGATTTTTTATTTTAATATATACAATAAAATAAAAAATCCTTAATGATAAATTCTATACCAGATATTATAAAAAGTAAATATTTTCAACTTTATTTAACTGAGAATTTTTCCAAGATTAAAACCTGGATTGAAAATAAGGAAAATGAGGAATTAGTTAAAGTAAAACAGAAAGAAACAGAGGTTAAAATAATGGAAGTCACTCAAATAAATAAAGAAGTGATGGGTGAATTATATCCTCAAATATCTTCATCTTTATGGAAATTTATATCAGTTGAAATAAAAGAGAGTGATAAAACATTTTCAATACATAGAACATTAGATAGTAGTGAATATATTGTTATAAAATCATCAACACCACTGAATTTGGACTTAGAAATAAAAGATAAAAGAAAATATAATTGGGTTGATATTGTTACTGTAAAAAATGGTGTTATAACATTCTTAAATAAATTTATAACTTATTAATATGAAAATAAAAAAATTTGAAGGTTATACAGTACCATATCCACAACCACCACCTGAACCTAGGAGATTTAAGACTTTTGATAAAGATGACTTTGATGATATTTTTCGGAGATGGATCAGGATGTTATAGAAGAAGAGGATGATTCTGATGATGAGGTTTCTTTTGATTTTGATAATACTTTGGAAGAAGAGGATGAACCAAAATCAAAACCCAAAAAAAGAAAAAAAAGACCCTGGTGGGATCATTTAATGTTCATTCCAATGTATGATGATGATGGTGAAAGTATATGGGAAATGAAAACTAACGAAGGTGTAACAAAATAATATGAAATAATGAAAATAAAAAAATTTTCCGATATAGATTTTGATGATGAAAAATATAAAAGAATGGAATATAATTCTAGAAATATTACTGATGGGTTGGGGAAAAAAATAGATAGTGGAATAAGGGAATTGGTGGTCCTTTTAAATTATAATGGAATTATAACTACTCAATCATGTTGGGGTCATAAAGAATATGGATTACCGTATCCCTGGATATATGTGGATGGTAAAAGTACCGATAAATTAGAACAATTAATAAAAGGATTTGATCTTGGTATAGTTGATGAAGAAGGTTTTTCTAGATTAATTCCGATAAAACAAGATAGTTGGGATGTTTTATCTTTAAATTCTGGAAGACTAGAGTTTAATAAATTAAAAGATTATTTATCTGATAATCTTCAATAAAAATATGAAAAACATTCTTAATTAAACTTTATCAAAATTTTTTTATATATTTGAAAAATAATAGATATTATGGAATATACAAATAATGAAACTAATCCAGATAATAGTAGAGATTGGTTGGTGGGTGCTCTATTATTCGCGACCGCGTTGGGAATAATGATACCAAAGGACCATGGAATAGTTGTGGATTTAAAGGGAGAGTTAGCTCAATTACACCCATTCAAAAGAGTTATTATTCATAATGATGGATTACAAATAGCTATCATAAATCCAACTGGTGATGAATTGGATAATCTAAAAGAAGGGGATGTAGTTCATACCTTGAAACAAGAAAATTATGATGAAAATAAAGAAGAAATTGATAAAATCATCAAAAAAGATTTGGTATATTAAAAAAATCTCCGTATCTTTGTATTATTAAAAATGGAAAAAAATAAACTTTTTTAAATACTATATATACATTACAAAAACAAAATAAAAAAAATTCAATGACACGAAATTCAAATATGAACATTATTAATCTCTATAATATAGATTTATATCTAGATATGGATGATGGGTTTGTATTGCTACGATGAGTTTTTATAACTTGAAGTAATCCGAACCCAATCCAAAAGATTGGGTTTTTTGTTTTTGTAAAGTTCTTTGACATCTTGGAATAAATTGGGAGGGTTGAGCAGCTGGTGGCTCGGCGGGCTGTAACCCCGTTTCCTTCGGGACTTGTAGGTTCGAATCCTACCCCTCTCACAAAAATTCGGCTGAGTGGCGAAACAGGCAGACGCGATAGTTTAAGGAACTATTGGAGAAATCCTTGTGGGTTCGATTCCCTCCTCAGTCACACGGTCAAGTGGCGAAATTGGTAAACGCGATAGACTCAAAACCTATTGTTTCAAAACTTGTGGGTTCGATTCCCACCTTGACCACAAACACACCGATGTGGGCGGAGTTGGCTATCGCAAGTGAATCATAATCACTACACGTCGCTGGTTCGAATCCAGCCATCGGTACATAAGTTCTTTGAAATAATTAAAATAATATACATATTATAAAAATAATTATGGTGTTTACCATTTTTGACTTTTTATTTTTAATATATAAAATAAAAAAAAAGATGAGAAAAGATATATTAGAAAAAAAAGAAGAGATATTAGAATGGATAAATGATAATCAACCAAAATCTTTCATTTGTAAAGAACTTATATGTAGACAATCAACATTAAATGGATATTTGAAAAAAATGAATATTGAATATAATGGCAATATGGGATTAAAGGGTAAAAAAATATCAAATAATAGAAAACATGTTTCTAAATATTTATTTAACGGGTCATTAATAAGTAGCAACACACTGAGAAAAAAATTAATAATGGATGGATATAAAGAAAAAAAATGTGAAATTTGTAATCTTACCGAATGGAATAATAAAGATGCACCATTAGAAATTCATCATATAGATGGCAATAGATTTAATAATGAATTTAATAATATTCAAATACTTTGTCCAAATTGTCACGCTCAAACAAATACATATTGTAAGAGTTTAAATCAAAAATCAAAAATAAATAAAAATCCACAACAGAAATGTGAGTGTGGAAATAAAAAACAAGAAAATAGTAAATATTGTATGGATTGTTCAAAATTAAAACAAAGAAAAGTAAAAAGACCATCTTATGATAAATTATTAAAAGAAATAAAAGAATTTGGATATAGAGGAACAGGAAGAAAATACGGAGTGAGTGATAATAGTATAAGAAAATGGAAAAAAAATTACGAGAAGGCCAAGTGATGAAATTGGAAAACATAATAGGTTTAGAACCTATCGTTCACAGAACTTGTGGGTTCGAGTCCCACCTTGGTCACAAAAATTGATTGGTCTCAGGAGTTGCTGGGTGTGGCTACCTCCCTGTCACGGAGGAATAACAGAAGGGTTCGAATCCCTTTGGGACCGCAAAAATTTGTTGAAAAGTTGGAAATGTGGAAATAATTTTGTAAATTTGTAAAATGGTTCTTTGACGTATTGAAATAAAATTGGCTGAATGGCGGAACTGGCAGACGCGAAGGTCTTAAAAACCTTTGAGCTAAGCTCATGTGGGTTCGATTCCCACTTCGGTCACAAACGGGTGTGTAGCTCAATTGGTTAGAGTGATTCTCTAACAAAACGGATTGTAAACCCTCTGCCTGATAAGCAGTTGAAAGGTTAATTGGTTACATGGTGGTTCGACCCCACCCAATCCGACAAATTCAATTCATCGTATCCACTCACACTAACAATATAAAAACTGGGATGTATCCGCTCACTCTTATAAAGTGTTGAAACGGTAACTGGTCACATGTGGGTTCAAATCCCACCTTCCCAACAAAAAAGACGTTCTTTGATTTAATTGACAGTTTTTGGTATTCAGATTTTAATATACAAATAAAAAAGAATATGCAAAATAGATATGAAGAAAATCATTTTACTAATATTGTTAAGAATTCTATGAAGGATTGAAAGAAAAAAAATGTGAAATTTGTGGTCAAGATGAAGAATGGATGGGGAAAAAATTAATATTTGTATTGGATCATATTAATGGTATAAATGATGATAATAGATTAGAAAATTTAAGAATTGTTTGTCCAAATTGTAATGTAACTTTAGACACACATGGTGCAAAAAATATAAAAAATAATTATGGATTCTATAATGGAAATTATTATTGTAAATGTGGCAACAAAAAAGATAGACAATCAAAAAGATGTAAAAAATGTGCAGATTTAAAACAAAGAAAAGTAGAAAGACCTGATAAAGAAACACTATTAAAAGATATTGAAGAACTTGGATATAAAGGAACAGGAAGAAAATATGGTGTAAGTGATAACGCAATAAGAAAATGGTTAAAATAAGGTGACGTGGTGTAGATGGCCTAACATTCCTGACTGTCACTCAGGAGATCGCCAGTTCAAATCTGGTCGTCACCGCAATGTCCACTTGGTGTAACGGATTAGCATTAGTTACTTCGAATAATTAGGTCTGGGTTCGAGTCCTAGAGTGGATACAATAAACAGGGCCTTGTAGTTCAACGGATTAGAATAAAAATTTGCGGAATTTTAGATGTGAGTTCGATTCTCGCCAAGGTCACAATTGTTCTTTGAAATAATGGCTCGTTAGCTCAGCTGGTAGAGCAGCAGACTGTAAAGATTGCAGCGTATGTGGGTGACCACATATGGAAAATCGGATGAACTCAGGGAAACCTTTAATATGGCAATCCTGATCCAAGCCCAGAGAAGATTATAAGAGTATTTGGGAAGGTGCAGAGACTAAAAGGTGAGAAAATCAATCAATAAACCTTTAATAGCGTCCGACATCTCAGTAGAGATGATGATATAGTCCACCCCGTAATGAAAATTATGGATAATGTGTAATCTGTTGGTCGTAGGTTCGAATCCTACACGGGCCGCACATGTAAAAAAGAACAATTAAATTTTGGAAACTAATTAATTTTCAATTAAATTTATACCATTAGAAATTAATAAAATTCTAATGTAAAAAACACGCGGTGTGGTGTAATGGTTAACATACGAGACTCATAATCTTGAGAATCAGTTCGAATCTGACATCCGCACAATATAAAAAGGTTCAATACAACTTTCCGTTTTTATAATTTTATATATAGAAATAAAAACTATTATAAAATGAATAAATGTTTAAATTGTGGAAAACCTGTAAAAAATAAATATTGTAATACTTCTTGTCAAAATATACACCAAGGTGGATATGTTAATAAAAAGTATGGTGAATTCAAAAAATTTATAGTTACTTGTAATAATTGTAAAAAGGAATTTGAAATAGAGGAAAGAGAAAAACTTTTTCCTAAAAAAGAAAAATATTATTGTTCTAGAAGTTGTGCCAATAGTAGAGATTGGGATGATGATGATAAGAAAAAGAAAAGTGAGTCATTGATTGGTAGAAATCATATTAAAAGAATAAGTACAATTTGTAAATATTGTAATAAAATATTTGAGCATAGAATAACTGAAAATAGAATTTTTTGTTCTAACAAGTGTTCTATAACATATTCAAATAAAAATAATATAGATAAAGCAATAAAGGGTGGTAGAGCCTCAGTTCTAAATCAGAATAGAAGAAGTAAAAATGAAATATATTTTTCTGAATTATGTAAAGAATATTTTAATAATATTAAAACTAATGAATCAATTTTTAATGGATGGGACGCTGATATAATAATAGAAGATTATAAAATAGCGATATTGTGGAATGGAAAATGGCATTATGAAAAAATAAAAGAAAAACATTCAATTAAACAAGTGAAAAATAGAGATAGAATTAAAATAAAAGAAATTAAAAACTGTGGATATATTCCATATGTAATAAAGGATATGGGTAGAGAGAATAATGAATTTGTTGAAAATGAATTTGAAAAGTTAAAAAAATATATTGATGAATGAAATGAAACCTCATACCCAAGAAGAACGAATTAATGGAATTTGTAGAGTGTGTACTCTATCTAAAAATGATGTTAAAAAATGTTTTGGATTTGGTATGATTGGTGACAGAGCATGTGATAATAGACACATTCCTAGTTATAAAGAAGAAATGAATATTGTTATGTGTAAATATAACAAATTTAGATGTGCAAATTGTAATAATAAAGGTTATATTATTGTAGATATAGATTCCATAACCTTACAACAAGTTGTAGTATGTCCTATATGTAAGAAAGGAAAAAAAGAAAATGAAAATTAGAATGAAAAAGGAAATAGTTAAATCTATTAAATTGTATTTTGAACCAATTATATTAATTTATAAAAAATTAAAAAGCCATGACTGTAGTAGAAGAAAGAGTAAGACAGGAAGCTGAGATACTGAAAGTATTAAAAAGAGAAATTTTGAAATCCGCGAAAAAAGGTGAATTTCATTATTACTGGGAAACCGCTGAACTAAGTAATTCTATTATAAAAAGTATAACTAAAATTCTAGAATCAGAAGGTAAGATGGTTAATAGTAAGGGTCACAATTATAAAGTAGTAAGGTGGTAATAAAATTTCTTATTTATTAAATTATCAATTATATTTAAAAATGATTGAAAATATTAATTTTGATGATTTTGAATGGGAGGAATATGATGAACTTCCTTTTGATATTGGTGATAGAGTTGTGATAAATGAAGAATATTCTTGGTGGGATAGTTCTTGTGGAAAATGGTCAAAATATACAGCTACAAATAATAATCCAGGAAAAATTGAAAAAATAGAACATTCCTATAAAATAACAATGGATGGTCACCGCAAAACAAAAATTCTATATGATGGGTATATGGTAATGTTAAGGGGTAAATGGCCTTGGTTCAAAATGGAATGTTTAGAAAAATATGATAGTACACACTAAATACATAAAATTTTACAAAAGTAGATTTTGGTTTTTCTATTTTAGAAAATTCAAACATATGAAGGGATTTGTAATAAGAATATTTGGGATACATATGATTTTTAAGAAAAGTAACGATATAATTAAACTAATGGATTGATGAATAAATTAAAAAAATGGATAATTGACAATGAAAAAAACTCTAATGAATTTTCTAAAAAATCTTTAAAATTTAGATTAAAGACTATAAAAAATAATATAGAAGATTATTTAAAAAATCCTAATGAAGATACACTACATGAAATTCGAATATCGGTAAGAAGATTAAGATACTCAATGGAAGTATTTTTTGTATTTTTTCAAAAGAATAAATACTATGAATTTTATAATAAATTAAAAGAAATACAAGATGAAACGGGTGAAATTAGAGATATGGATATTATAAAAAAGACTATGAACAAGTCTGAATCTAAAAAACTAGATAAGAAAAGAAATAAACTAGAAAAAGATATTGATAAGAAATTAAAAAAATTTCTAGAGGATAATATATATTATAATTTTTCAAAAATAATTAAACATTAAAAAAATATGAAAACACTAAAAAGAAACGATGAATTTAAAAGAGTAAGTGATAAATCTATTGATGATTATAAAGAAATCAAAAGACTTTTGGGTTTTGATTGGATTTACTCAAATAAAAAAGATTGGAAGGAATGGAGAAAACAATCCGAATCAAATAAGGAGAAGGTTGAGAAAGTTGAAAAAATTGAAAAGAAAGAAAGAAGGGAAAGAAAGAAATAAAAAATTAGCTCCAGTGGTGAAAACCAAGGTAAACACAGTGGTCTCAGGAATCACCGCCATAATGAGGCTTATAGGTTCGAATCCTATCTGGAGCACAAAATTGATTTTGATAATTCGGAGATAAATGAAGATGAGGAAAATGATCAGTTAGAAATTAAATTCTAAAATTTTGAAAAAATGAACGGATTAGATTTATTAAATCATATTAAATTCATCAAACTACACTAAAGATGTAGTTGTTTTTCTTTGGTGGTAGAAAAAATGATATTGATATAGAAAAGGTTTATCTTATGATTAAAAGAAATGTTGATGGTAGAATGTTCAAGGTTACTATTGTAACGGGACCACCTGATAATAACTATAAAATTGATCTAGGGGAAAAATAAACAAAAATAAATTTTGCCGATATAAAAAATCTTCGTATCTTTGTAAAACGAATTTGAAATTAAAAAATGTTCTTATATTTATTGTAAAAAAATTAACTTTGTTTGGGAAGTTTTCCCCTTCGGGGGATAAAGGATAATACATCGTAAGGTGTAAAAGAGGAGTAAATGTTCACAATCTCCTGCTACTTTCGGGTAGTTCATCCAAGCAAACTTCATCCTAACGCATCCCAGTGGCGGGTTTCACTTCGGTGGAACTAAGGTGGAAAATCGGTTATGGTTCTGTGGGAAGAATACGAGAGGTAAGCCCCCATTGTCACGGCAATGGGTAAGGAGCTTCTCTAATATGGGGTGACACCCAACGCCATTCGTCAGCCGATTGATACATCTGATTGGATAAGGAGTGATTAGACTGTCAAAGCAGACCAACGTGATGGCTATCTAATAGTTCCAGAGGTGAATGATTCCTTGGTAGAACGAGGGGTCAGGATTCTTGAAGAACCGCACAGTAGGGTCGGTAGCCCGAAACGCATGAGAAGTGTTGAATTTTATATCTCAAAAGGATATAGAACAGCTGAGTGGGCACTTCTTGGTGGACTAACAAAATTTGCCTAGTGGTAAGGCATTTATCGCTTAAATAAAAAACGTAGGTTCAATTCCTGCATTTTGTTATCAAATGGAAAGGCCCACTCAACATCAATCTGAAAGTCGCTTAATTCTTAGCACCTACGGGTGAACCGAGAGTTCTGAAGTTCCCAAGACGGATGAATTTGATTGAAAGATGCACCTAGTGGTCTAGCGGCCACGAACTGCCCCGAAAGCAGAGGGTATTCGGAAAGTTGAATATGATTGATGGTAAAAGTTGAGTCACCAACTATAAAACGGCAGCGTCGCTGATAGACATCCCTGGTGGATGTGGACAAATTGAGAACCCTCTGATGGGAGTCAAAGGGATAATACAATGAAGGTATCAGTCAGAAGTGGAAGTAGTCTCATTCCATTTTTTTTATTTTATCCAAGAAAAATTTGTATAGTATCAGAATAATTCTTATCTTTGTATTGTAATCGTTCATTGAAAATTTGAAAATATTAAAAATACGAAATCATCTTATATATGATTTCAGGTCCTATCGTCTAAACGGAACTCACACAAATAGTGTAACAAAAGGAAACACCCTCTTATATAATAGAATAGAGGAATTATGGTTCAAATCCAGATTGTGTGATAAGGACGCCAAGGTTTTCTTGGTCATGGGGGCTCGAATCCCCCTAGGACTACAAAATACGCCCGTTCGTCTAGTCGGTCTAGGACGCAAGGTTTTCATCCTTGAAATCAGGGGTTCGAATCCCCTACGGGTGACATAAAAAAAAAACAAAGAAAAATTTTGTTTTGTCAAAAAAACAATGTACCTTTGTTTTTGTTCTTTGAGATACTGAAAAAAATAAGTCGAAAATAAAATGGCCCTTTCGTCTAACGGATCATCGTCCGATGTGCAGGACCCTAGGTATTGTCCTAGGAATGTGAGGTTCGAGTCCCACAGGGGCTACAAAACGGTCCTATCGTCTAACGGAACTCCACTTTAAAGTGGATAAGGACGCCAAGGTTTTCTTGGTAACGGGGGTTCGAATCCCTCTAGGACTACTATTTTTATCTTTTATTAAGATTTTAAAAAATGAGAAAAGGTTCTGTCATTTCGTCCAAAAGACAGGACTCCTGCGAAGCAGAGTAATCCCTCTTTAGAGGGATTCCCGAAAGGGAATATGGGTTTAAATCCCATAATGACGAATCAATTCTCAGAATTATGGCCCTTTCGTCTATTGGATAGGACTTCGGGGGTTCCCGATAAGTGGTGTTCGATTCACACAAGGGCTACATTGAAAAGGAATGGATTTGGTTAGACCATTAAATCCATTCCTTTTCTTATTTTAAAATTGACCCGATTTGATATTATATATAAAATAAAAATATCTTATGAAATACGAAATAACTAATAAAAAAGGTGAAAAAGAAACAGTTGAAAAAGAAGGATTGCCAAAATTTTCTAGTACATTTAATTCCATGGTGAAAAAATTGAAAATTGGTGAACAAATGTATGATATTACAACTATGGTAAATATAAAAAGAATTGAATAATCAATCCCAGTTTCAAAATGTAGGTATTAAAATACAATTTTTCATTCACAAATCTCTTCACCTTTTTGGTCATGTATTATGACTTCATACTCTACCCAACCATCATCACTATCACCTTCAATAATCTCTATCCCACAAGAACTTATTAAATCGTTTACTTTACTAATAATTGAATATGGATCGTCATCATAATATATTTTCATAGTGTTTTTCATATTCTAAAATTTTTTATGTTAATTATATAATAATTAGATAATGAAAGTTTAAAATAATTTTCCTTTCTCATATGGTTTTATATATCTATCACTATTTTTTGGTTTAATAAATACATCTTCCCATGGAATTTCTTTAGATTGCCTGCTGTCATAATTAGATATGGAATTATGATTTGTTATATCATAATTTTTAACTGTCATTTTAAATGTTTCATAATCAGTTATTTTCTTTAGAAAAAGATTTTCATTTTTATTGAATCCTATATAGAAGTTATCAAAATCTTTTTTTATTGCCTCAATATCACTTTCTATAATAAATTTATTAAAATCATCTTTAGATTTTGTATAATATCCGATAATTGTTCCAAGTAATTTTCCTGGTTTGTGATTTGATATCGCTTCCCTGAATTTTTTTCTAGGATCTATCATATTATCCCGTTCTATATAAACATTTAATTTTTCTTTAAACCCTGGAAAATTTTCATCAATATAATCTATATAAACATTTTTATTTTTATCAAATGTGAAATTTGACGTTGTTGATTTTGAATATTCTAAAAAAGCACGATATGATGGTCTATTCATACTTCTTTTTCTATCAACCGCGATTAAATTCTCTGGTTTAAACATTTCTTTATCATAAAATTTTCCATTTACTATGAATTCATAAATATCAGTAACATTATCAAACCCTTCTTCAAATCTATCATAATCAAAACCTAGAAACTCAAATATTTTTCTAGGATTTGTTGTTAATTTAATCACATGAGTATTCGTTCCACCTTTTCCTATAAATTTATAAAATAATCCATCCATTCCAAATCTTAAACCAAATCCATGAGCTGTCTTGCCAAAAAGATTTGGTAAAGGATCATATAAATAATAGATTTTCGCTGATTCCCAGATATCTTCTTTTATACAAATTAAATCTACTTGACAATTATCATAATCAAATGTTATAATATTATCATTAACTATTAATCCATCGGGATTTATTCTATCTTTAACAATATTATATATTATTTCATTACTAGAAACTTTAATCAAAATATCTAAATCACCATGTGTTTTCTTATTTCTATAAAATCTTGGTATAGTAGTGTCAAATTTACTAAAATATCTATTTAATTTATCAAATATTATATAAAGTTCTTTTGTTGATTTTCGTTCTGTTTTTATACCTAATTTATCTAAAGCATGACCACCCATCTATTAACTTAATTTTAATTTATATATTAAAAATTCTTTAGATTCTTCTGAATCATTAGATTATTTTTTTTTCTATTATAGAAAATAATTTTTGAAAAGTCTCCTCCCATCCATCATAAAGCCCCCATTTTTCTTCTAAATAATTTACAATTTTTAATGACTTTTCTTTTGAGTCTAAGGAATCATCACTTAATATTTTATAAAAATATTCCTTAAAGTCTTCCTCACCTTCATAAAATTCAAAATCGTGTTTATATAACCAAGTTGAAAATTGTTCATATGTATCTCTTTCATCTTCCCACTCAAACTCATCATCTAAAAAATTATCCTCTGTTAAATAATCACTAAAACTAGATATTTCTTGAGTATCCAAATCTGGTTGATAATATGTTTCTAATCCTTTTAATTCTTTAAACAAATCTTTCGCGTGTTCATCATCTGGGTTATTGTTTATATGTTTATTCAACAACGATACCGCGTCATAAAACTCTGGTGGTTCCATAAGATTTAAAAATCCCATCACATCTGTTAAAACATCATCAGTATAAATATCAATATTCTCATTCTTTTTATTTCTTCTATCGTATATTGAATTACAAATCGCGTACGATTGTTTTCCTTTTTTCTTTTTTGATGTTAGGGTACTTGGTTCTTCATCAAGAAGATAAGGAATACATCTTTTAATGAAGTGTTTTTTTCTTTCACCCTTTTTTGGTGTTGGCATTTTTATTTAATTATTTTTTTCCATATTTGTATTCATATATATCAACATTTCCAGTTCCATTACATATTTCACATTTTTTACCATCTATATAACCTTCTCCATCACATTCATCACATATTTCATCATCCTCATATTGTAATATATCTTTCAAATCTTCTGTATCATAATCTCTCAAAGTATTCTCAACTATACCATACACAAAGTCCTCGTATCCAGATGGGTCATTATATATCATATTCATTATATCATCAACCATCTTATCTTTATCCAATTTTACTTTTTTTGATGAATCATCTTCTTCTTCATAATCCCAATTATTTTCATCAAAATCAATATTTTCAAATCTTTTTATTTTCATAAATCAAATTTTTTTACATTCCAAATTCTGGTATATACACAACCTTTTCTATATCATAATTACCGAACCAATCAATTTCAGTGTATGTTTGGACCATTTTTTGATCCAATGCGTTGTTATCAACAAATTCCATAAATTCTTCTTCTTCACATCCACCCTGTTCAATAGTGTTATGTACATATTCATAATGATGTATATCCATAAGCCAGAAATGTATCTCATCACCCGAATTATCAGCGAATGTTATAATAAAATATTTTCCAGAATTGTTTTCTTCGTTTTCTTCCCACTCTTCTTGAAGGTTTGGAATATTTTTATCTGTAATTTCTGTACCACCATAAATGGATTTTGATTCATTTAAAAAATCATCAAAATTTCTAATTTTTTCTATCATTTTTTCTTCAATTTTTTCTGGGAGAGTTATTGGTTCTGGATTTTCAAAACTATACTGATCAATATCAATATCTAAAATATATTCATCATAACTAGAAATTTCTTCACTATTTTCATCCCTTAATTTAATCCACTCTCCTCTTTTATCATAAGGAATCATATACCACACATCATTGTATTGGTCAAAGAAATATTTTTTATTACTAAGATCCATAGAGTTATATATTAATTTTTTAATATTGATTCTATCTTCTCATCTATCTTTTTATCCTCATCTTGGAACGCATCAGGTAGAAATTTTGTCAGACCCCATCGTTTAAACGCTATAATTATCGCGATAGTTAAAAACGAATGAATTACAACTGTACTAGTTATTCCTAAAAGTTTTAGAAAACTAACAAATTGATGAGTTAATTCTTTTTTTGTTATTTCACCTTTACTATACGAATTTATATCATTCACCAAATCCATAAACTCTTTCTTATATCCAGTCATAATATAAGCGGCATTAATCTTTGTTGTGTTATATATCTTTCTACCAAATGATTTTATATCATCCCCAACACTCTCCATTAAAAATTCATTAAACTCCTTAATCATCATCCTTCTTCTTTTTTATAAATCTATTATAACCCCAAATAACTAATGGAATAATGAATAGTGATAAAAATGGTTCCCAGTTATCTATAAACCAATTCCAGAATCTCTCAAAAATAGACTCATCTGAATACACATAAATATAATCCTCATATACTTGGATATTTTTTATTCCATTTTCCAATACTATATTAACAGATAATACTAATTTATTATTACCTTTTGTTAGTGGAGTAACATTCCAATTCCATTTTGTTATATCATTAACCTCAATTAATTGTTCTTCTGGTGATATTGGTATTATAGTAAAATTTACACCATTTGTTGGATCAATCAATGTTACTAACATTTTTGGGGCGATTCTTATTGGTTCTGAGACCAATTCACCTTCACTTATAAATGTATGAACCTCTTCAACAATTCTACTAATTGGTATATCATAAGATATTGTCAATTCTAAAACATCTGTTCTACCAACAACCATTGTGTCAACTTCTTTATATGTTATATCACCATACATAAGACCATTATCCATCATAATCTCTAATTCACCAGCAGCTGGTGGGGTTGATGGTAAAGATTTTTCTGGTACACTCTCAACTGGTGTTGCTCTTGGTGGGCTTGATAAAACAGGTGCAGCGGTCTCTGTTCTTGAAAGTGTTTGTCTTTCTTTTTCTTCTCTAGATGATTCTTCTCTTTTCATTTCTTCAAATCTAATTGAATCCTCTGTTCTTTGTCTTTTCTGAATCATAATAACTGTATCAGATATAATAACTGATTCCGATTTTTCATATTGACGATTCTTTGTACTACAACAAGATACTAAAAATAACAATATGAAAACTAATGAATATGTAAAAATCTTTTTCATCTTATCTTTAATTCTTTTCTTTTTGATGTTTGAAAAACCACAGCGTCTGTAAACACCCAATATCTGACTATTCCACCATCAAATCCATAAGTATCTGCGAGTGATTTAAACTTTGTGGCTTTTACTTGATTTGAGTATTCAATCATATCCTTTGTCATGGCTTTTCCAACATAACGATAAACTTTCATATCACGAAACATGCTTTCAAAAAAATTATAATAATCTTCAATAAGATACATAATATTTAACTTATTAATAGTTAATTTTCTTTTGAACGGATTTAATTTATCATTCTCTTCTTTATTGGAAAGATATTTTGTTAATTCATCTTTACTTTTTAATAACTCATCTTTTGATATTAAAAATTCATAATTAAAACTAGCGTGACATGAAGTTGGTATCATACTTATATCCTTTTCCTTTCTATACTTATTATAATTCTCTAAAAATCTCATACTAACATATATGATTTTGTCAACTTGTCACCCGCCATAGTTTTTTTATTTGTACATTCTATAAACCCCTGATCTATTAGTACATTCACCATTTCTTTATCTATATTTGGATTTAAGAAAAATTCATCTGTATCTAAAATTTTTGATTTCGGAACTATTACCGATAGATCTTCATAATGTTTATCCATATAAAGTATTCTAACATAAGTTTCATCATTATCGTAAAAAGTATCTAATTTAAAACTCAATCCATTAAAATCAAAAACACCAGATTCATATTTTTCATTTAAAAATAATGAAAAGTCATTAATAAACATAATTATATTTATTTTAAAGTATATATTAAAATTGAAAATTAAATAGCCATATCATTTGAAACTTGATTGACTCCAGTATTTATATTTGGATTTTTCGCGACCCACCCATATCCAGCTGGTGTTTCTACACCTTTATATGGTCCTATTATGTCTGTTCTTTTAACACTTTGATCGGGGGCGAATTTGAATTTACTTAACTCTACATTATGAGACGCGATATAAACTTTTTCTCTTCCAGATCCTTTTATCGCGATTATTTTAACTGGTGTTGGTTCATAATTATTACTACCACCTGGGATTTTATAATTAATATAAACAGTGTCACCAACAGATGGTGAATAATATCCAGTATCTAGTTTGTCTTGGTTAAAATCTTCAAATAATTTTATATGTTTCATATACTTATATAGTAATTTATAATTCTAAAAGATTCATCAGATCATCAACTTCTTTTTCTTTCTCCCTATCCACTTTATTTTTATCATACTTCACTTTCTTCTTCCATAAACGATTTATTAATTCATTAAGTTTCTGAGAGTGTCTTTTTATCTCACCATCATATTCCCATAAACTGCAACCAGGCCACTTTCCCTTGTCATGGTCATCTTCATCTTCTTCTTCATCTTCTAATGGTTCAGAAAGAAATCGTTTTTTGGGATTTAAATTATATTTTATATTGGATGTGATACCAAATTTATTCTGTCTATATAACCGTAAATAAAAATATTCATTATCTATAACTAATGTGGTTTCAGCGTCAATCATAATAAAATCTCTAGTCATTGTGTAATTCATATCATCAGTATCTAATTGTCTCTGTAATAATTTACAAATTAAATCTAAAATTTTTCTCTCTCCCTTTTTTATTTTAGGGTTATTGAATTCTTCATATAATTTTAAATGTTTCATATTTTTTATTTATTTCCCTAATAAATTCATTAAATCATCAATCTCATCATCTTTTATATTATATATTAAAATAAACTTTTTAAAAATAGGAAAAAACCATATTTTTTTAATTATATATATCTTTACAGAAACAAATATAATTAGTGTAAAGTAATGTTAAAAGCATATAAATATAGAATATATCCCAATCAGGACCAAAAAGAATACCTATCAAAGATTTTTGGTCAGGTTAGATTTGTCTATAACCTTGGTTTAGAAACAAAAATAATGAACTATACTGGCAATAAGAAAAACATAAATTGCTTTGATTTAAATAAACAAATAACCGAATTAAAAAATACAGATGCTCCTTGGTTAAAAGAAAGTCCATCACAGGCATTACAGATGGCTACTCGCAATTTAGATAATGCCTATCATAATTTTTTTAATGGTGCTGGCTTTCCTAAATTTAAAAACAGATATGGGAAGCAGTCATTTCAATTACCTCAAGGTGTATTTTTTAGTGAGAATAAAAAACAAATTTTTTTACCCAAATTACGATATATAGACATAGATTTACATAGAGAGTTTAAAGGTGAAATAAAAACTATAACCGTATCAAGATCAATTACTAACAAATATTATGTGTCTATACTAGTTGATACTAGCGAATTAAAACCTGAAAAGAAACCTATAATGTTTAAAACATCAGTTGGTTTAGATTTAGGTATAAAAGATTTTGTAATAACTTCAGATGGAATGAAATTCAAGAACCACGATTTCTTTAAATCTGCTATGAATGAACTAAGGATAGAGCAGCGATCCTTAGCAAGAAAAACAAAGGATTCCAATCACTACAAAAAACAAAAAATGGTTATTGCCCTTTTACACGAACACATTAGAAATCAAAGACAGGATTATTTACATAAAATTTCCCGATACTTGGTTGATAATTATGATACAATCTGTATGGAAGATTTAAATGTCTCTGGTATGGTTAAAAGATGTAAGCCAAAGCAAGACGAAAATGGAAAATATATACCTAATGGTCAATCAGCAAAATCAGAATTGAATAAAGCCATTTTAGATATGGGGTGGTCTGAATTTAAATCTATGGTTGAATACAAATGTGATTGGTATGGTAAAAATTTAAGTGTGATTGGTAGATTTGATCCTTCATCAAAAACTTGTAATGTTTGTGGAACAATCAATAAGGATTTAACTTTAAATGATAGAGAATGGACCTGTAAAAAATGTGGTTCTATACACGACAGGGACATCAATGCTGCTATAAATATAAGAAATTTCGGGTTGAGGAACCAACCCAGCGTCACTCAAAGTGAATGGTTACATTGTGCTTGTGGCGTAGAAGTTGGCTAAATCTTTAATTTAGCGGCAGTTCATTTCTACTGAGTTTTTATCCGCCCAGTCATATATCTCATCAAACTTGTGAAGGGATGATTCATTATCAAAAACATTGAATTCATTTAATATACCAGCTAACTCATTCCATGAATCAGCACCTTTCATATCTATAATTTCATTCTTATGGTCGTTTATTCTTAATTTATATCTATGGACAAATTTTTTCAAATCTATTTCTTGTTCCTCATATGGTTTCCAAATGTCTGATATATTTATTGATATATCCCAATTCTCATCAAACAATGATTCATCTGTTTCTATGTATAAGTTATAACCACTAGTTTCCATATTTTCATTCATAAAATTTAAGTAATCTTTCATCTATATATTAATTTTTATATCTATTGTTATATATTAAAAAAAACTTTTATGAATTTTTCAATTAAAATATAAAAAATAATTAAGTTAAATGATAAAACCGAAAATTCTAGCTCTAACAGCCGATGTAGATGGTATTGGCTACTATCGCATACTAAATCCACATAGTCATATGATGTATGATGATATTGATGTAGAAATAAGAATGTTGAGCGATCATACATTAAACTTAGCAGATGAAAGATATTTGAGTAATTTTAACATTGTATTTTACAATAAGGTTATTAATTTCAGTAAACCAGAATATGGTAAAGCGTTTGAAGAAATTGTAAATAAATATAATATAAGAATAGTATGGGATATAGATGACTATTGGATATTAAGTAGTTCACATTTGAATTATTCAGGATGGAAAAAATCTAACGCTCAACAAATGATGGAAGGGCTGATAAAATCAGCTCATTATGTAACTACAACAACACCTCTTTTCGCGAAAAGAATTGAGGAATTAAATAAAAATGTTTTTGTTATGGAGAACGCGTTGAACAAGGATGAATATCAGTGGAGAGTTGAAAATAAAATACCTTCAGATAAAATAAGATTTCTTTGGGGTGGTGGTATAAGTCATATGCCTGATCTTAGGTTAATGAAAAAATCATTTGAAATGTTTGATAAAGACTTTTTAGAAGATTGTCAATTATATTTATGTGGTTTTGACCTAAGAGTTAGGACACCAAAGGGTATAATAAAAAGTGATCCAAAATCAAATCAATGGTCATTCTTTGAACATATTTTCACAAATGGTGGTAAATGGTTAAAAAACGAGCAACATAGACAATATCTAAATACATTTAGTGATGAAAACTATGGTATAGTTGAAGAATTCAGACAAGAATTTTATCAAAGAAGATGGACAAAACCAATATTAACATATGGTACAATGTACCACGAAGCGGATGTTGTGTTGTCACCATTAAAAAATAATAGTTTATTTAACTATTATAAAAGTCAACTAAAAGTAATAGAAGCGGGAATATACAAATGCCCAATAATCGCGAGTAATTATGGCCCATATACAATTGATATTGAGGATGGTGTAGATGGATTTTTGATTGATGAATCAAAACCAAATATGTGGTATGAGAAAATGAAATGGTTTCATGAAAATCCATCAGCGATAATAGATATGGGTGAAAAACTATATGAAAAAGTTGTTGATAGATATGAAATGGATGTTGTTAATAATAAAAGAAGAGAAATGTACAAAAAAATATTAAGTGATGAATAATCATTTTACTATAATAATACCATCATATAATAATATTCAATGGATAAAAGATTCAATTGAAAGTGCTATTAATCAAAATTATGATAATTTTGAAATTATATTTATAGATGATATTTCAACAGATGGATCTTATGAATTTGTTTTAAATAATTATAAAAATATAAAAAATCTTAAAATAATAAGAAATGAAAAAAGAATGTATGGTCTATATAATATAAGAAATGGTGTTGTATTATCAAAAGAAAATTCAATATGCATTACATTAGATGGTGATGATAAATTAAAAAATAACAATGTTCTTAATTATCTTAACAATATCTACAATTCAAGTGTTTGGATAACTTATGGATCATATGAATCAAATGGTAAAAAACCAAATCATCTTAGAAGTTATACACAAAATGAAATAAAAGAAAATAAATTTAGAGAAATAGAATGGTTAGCTACACACTTGAGAACATTTAGAAGGGAACTATTTTTAAGAATAAATGAAGATGATCTTAAAGATGATAATGGGGATTACTTAAAAATAACCTGGGATTTAGCGTTTCAATTTCCTATGTTAGAAATGTCGGGATACCATAGTTTGTATGTCCCTGAAGTTTTATATATATACAACTTAGACAACCCAATTTCTGATAATAGTCAAAGAGATCTTCAATATAAGACAGAATTAGAAATTAGGAAAAAGGATAAATATAAAAAATTAATTAATTTGAATGACTAATATAAACGATTTTGTTGATAAAATTTACTGTATAAATTTAGATAGGAGAACTGATAGATGGGATCTTATGGTGGATGAATTTAAAAGATTTGATATTGAATCTTATAGATTTTCAGCGATTGATGGAATGACAATCCCAGAAGAGGAATTAAAAATAAACCACCCAGATCTAGGTAAACAAAATCAAGGAGCACAGGGAGCGTTGAGAAGTCATCGTTCGGTTTTAAAAGACGCAATTGATAATGATTATGATAGAATATGTGTATTTGAAGATGATATAATATTTTGTTCTGATTTTAAAGAAAGATTTGATTATTATTCAAATGTTGTGCCAAAAAACTGGGATATAATGTACTTAGGTTGTCATTTTCATGGATGTCCTGAACCAAAGATGGTAAAAACATATGTTTATAAAAGTTATAAAAATTTCGGGGCATTCGCGTTTATACTAAATAAGAAAATGATACACACATTATATAGGATTATGGAAAATGAACAAAAGACAGTAGATGATTATATCGCGGATATAGTTGGAAATTATAACACTTATTGTTTTATCCCATTTTTTGTAAAAACAGCGAATACCATATCTGATGTTTGTATAACAAATGATCAATTTGAATATGAAATTGTTAATGAAAAATTCAGAGATAAAATAGAGTTAATTAAGGTAAATAAAATAAAAGGTACTGTGATACCACCAAAGAACTATAGTATTTCTGATAAGGAATTATTGAGAAGATTTGTTAATAGTAATAAGGATTTTATTATTTCTAAGGGTGGTCGTGTAATTTTTGATTCTACAAATAATAAAAATAATATATCTTTATATGATAATAACTTTAAAATATATGGTAAAGAATATGAGTATATTGGAATAAATGTAAAAAATAAATAAATAATTATGAAAACAATGGAAAAAATAAACCCACAAAAAATTATTGACACAATAAAAAATATTGTTGTTCAAGAACGTGATAATAAATATTTTGATTTTATTTTACCTATTAATGAAAAGTTCAGACATAATGTTGATGAATTACATAAGATTATGGACTATAAAAAAGCTAAAGAATTAATAAATGAATGGATATCTGGTAATCAAATTATTATGGAAAATATTTATAATGTTATTCCTAAATATTATTTTGACAAAAAAACTTTAGATAATATTGAATTTGAAAAATTTGATAAATTCATAAAAAATTTGAGATTTCAATTGAAAACAACTATCTTTGATAAAATGACATCTTTAATAGGTGGAGAAGCGTATATGGTTGATATAAAATTTTATGATGATAAAACAAATGAAATTTTGTCAAAAATAAGTGAGACAGATGAATCCGATTTCTATTATGTTCGTTCTGGTAAAGGGTCACTACACGGAAAAGAATTTGGTAGTATAAGATTGGATGGAAAAAATATTACATATGATGAAAAATTAAATCAATATTGTGTTGATGGTCAATGGGAAATACCATTTCATACTGAAAAGAAGGATAAGGAGAATGAATTATTTGACACAGCGATTGAAAAAGTATATGAATTAAAATGTTATCTTATTAAAAAACAAAAATTTGAAAACGCTTCATTAGTTAGAGATATAGAAAAAGGATTAATAAAAATTAAAAACAAGGAGGAATAATATGTTTATAGTACCAGTAAAAGACTCAAAATCTATTGATAGGGCACTTAAAGTTTTAAAAAACAAAGTTACTAAAAGTGGAATTATGAGGGAATTAAAAGAAAGAATGGAATATAAAAAACCATCAGAAAAAAGAAGAGAAGTTATACAAAAAGCTATCTACAAACAAAAATTTGATGATGAAAATGAAATTTGATGATTTAAAAGATAAAACAATTGATTTTATCAAACAAAGAAATCATTCCAAATCAGATGATGGTGGTTATTTAGATATAATATTCACAGATGGTACAAAAATATGTATAGTTGGGTCATATAAAGAAATGTGGACTGGTGAATCAATAAATGAATATCCAACAAGAATATATTTGAAAGAATATGGATATGAAGAAAGATAAAAAAAATAATGAAAAATAAATGAAAAAATATAAAATTGTAAAATATAAAAATGGGCTAGAAAAAGAATTTTTCTGTATAAAAAGGAAAAGAAATTGGTTTTTTTGGGAATATTTAAAATTTACTAAAACAGTATCATTAAAAAATGGTAAACTATCAGAAGAAGCGTATATGTTTGATTCATTAGAAAGAGCTGAAAATTTAGTAAATAAAGTAAAAACTGAAGGTGAGATAAAAATAGAAGGGGAAACTGTTAAAACATTATAACTTGAATTAAAAATGAAAACCCACAATAAATTGTGGGTTTTTTTATTAATAA
>Ga0268276_1000183_pt1 | contig 76670 bp, 73 predicted proteins | sample saktaG_4_FD_190145 | JGI IMG/M metagenome (GOLD analysis project Ga0268276, IMG submission 190145) | Saline water microbial communities from Sakinaw Lake, British Columbia, Canada - sak_2010_1_5_45m | ecosystem: Environmental > Aquatic > Non-marine Saline and Alkaline > Saline ... | reverse complement strand
ATTTTAAGCGTCACATTATTTGAGAAAGTTGATATTTATCAACTACTTACAGAAAGTACGATCGTTGCTGAACCCCCGAACGCTCTAAACCAATTGAATTTATTCAATATTTAACCGGACAGCAGTGGTTCTTTTATATGAATTACAGAAGAGCGAAAATCAAAACAAGGGAAGGGATCACTTTCCCGGCGGATCGAAGAAGGAGCACTGAATGAATCTGCATACACCGCGCCCCTATATTCTCGGAGAAACGACCTGGAAAACTATCAAGACCCAGGCATACGAGGTTGTTGTCCTCCCCTGGGGAGCGGCAGAGGCCCATAACTATCATCTTCCTTATGCTGCAGATATACTCGAGAGCGAATATATTGCAGCAGAATCGGCACAATTGGCATGGACGCGCGGTGCAAAAATTATTGTCTTACCGGCTGTTCCATTCGGCGTGAACACGGGCCAGCTTGATATCACATTAACTATCAATATGAATCCAAGCACACAATTTGCAGTGCTGAGGGATGTCGCAGACTCGATCTATCGGCAGGGATTGCGAAAACTCGTGATTCTGAACAGCCACGGCGGCAATGACTTCAAGCAGATGATTCGAGAGTTGGGACCGCAATTCCCCGAGATGTTCATCTGTCAGATCAACTGGTACCAAATTCTCGATCAATCGAAGTACTTTCAAGAGCATGACGACCATGCGGGTGAAATGGAGACGAGCATTCTTCTGAACATCGCCCCTCATCTCGTTCTTCCGCTTTTTGAAGCCGGTGAGGGAAAAGGGAAAAAATTCCGTCTCGAAGGATTACGTACAAAATTAGCCTGGACACCGCGTGAATGGACGAAGGCGACAGATGACACCGGTATTGGTAATCCGGCGACGGCATCTGAAGAAAAGGGAAAACGATTCCTGAGGGACTTAACACAACGTATTGCCGATTTTTTTGTAGAACTTTCCAACGCTCATCTTGCCGATCTCTATGAAACATAATGGAACGCAGAATTCAGATTCTCAGAACGTCCCGTCATTCACGGCACAGAACTGTGGAACGTTAAAAAACGCAGAACAATCTTTTTCCCCTCTTTTGGAGAAGATATGAGCACTTCAACATCAGCATTCCTTTGCCTGAATTGCGGAACATCAGAACATGAATCACCGCTTCTCCATCTTCGGTATAAAGCTCAGGAGATATGGATTTGTTCACCTTGTCTGCCAACCTTGATTCATGCACCGCAAAAACTTGCCGGCAAACTTGAAAACGCCGAGCAAATCAAACCATCTCCGCACAAACATTAGACATGAGCCGTGGCACATCAATCATTAAAAACCGGTTATGGTAGGCTGGTTGATCGTCTCAATCGGTTTCCTCAGGGCGTCGCTCCGTCAACCTTACTCAACGAGATCTTGAAGATGCTCTTCAGTGATCGGGAAGCGGATCTGGTCTCGCTGCTCCCGATCAAACGGTTCAATGTAGAAAAAGCGGCGCAGATCTGGAAGATGGACATTCCCAGTGCACAGCGTGTTCTGGATGAATTGGCGAGCCGCGCAATTCTCCTGGATGTCGATGGTGTCTATACGCTTCCACCTCCTATGGCGGGATTTTTTGAATTCTCTATGATGCGGATACGGAATGATATCGATCAAAAAGTCCTGGCGGAACTCTATTATCAATACATCAATATTGAAGAGGACTTTATCAAAGCATTGTTCGGTGCGGGCACCACGCGGCTCGGCCGTGTGTTTGTTCATGAACCATCTCTATCCAACGATCATGCCCTTCACGTTATGGACTACGAACGTGCCAGTGAAGTCATCAAGACGGCAACACATATCGGCATAGGTACATGCTACTGCAGACATAAAATGCACCACGTCAGCAGAGCGTGCAACGCACCTATGGATATCTGTATGACATTTAATTTTACCGCCGCATCGCTCACGAAACACGGATATGCACGTTCCATAACAGCAAATGAGTGCTTGAAGTCGCTCGACAATACCTATGAACACAATCTCGTTCAATTCGGAGAAAATAATCAGCGCCAGGTGAGCTTCATCTGTAATTGCTGCGGGTGCTGCTGCGAGGCCATGATCGCCGCACGCAAGTTCGGGATACTTCAGCCTGTCCACACGACAAATTTTCTGCCTGAAGTCCATGAGACGAATTGCAACGGTTGCGGCAAATGTATCCATGTATGTCCTGTCGAAGCGATGACGCTCGTCTCTGCAAATAATCCGCACAAACCAAAAATGAAGAAAGCGAAGATCGACGAGAATGTGTGTCTCGGCTGCGGGGTCTGTGTCCGGTCATGTTCTCTCAATGCCCTTTCTTTAAAATCGCGGAAAGTGCGGGTGATCACACCTGTGAATGGTACACATCGGGTTGTGCTGATGGCTCTCGAACGGGGGAAGTTTCAGAATCTCATTTTCGATAATCAGGCATTAACCAACCATCGAGCCATGGCAGCTATTCTCGGAGTCATCCTGAAGCTGCCGCCGGTGCACCAGATCATGGCGAGTGAGCAGATGCGATCGAAGTATCTCGTCAGTCTTATTAACCATCTTGGGTATTCATAGAGCGTCAACATTCCTGCCAATTCTTTATTTCCCTCCCTTGCAATTTTTCCTTACCTTATGACAACCAAAACTGTTTCAACACTTCTTGAACGCGTATGGAGGTCGTATGCCCATGAAGACCATCCTGGTCACCGGCGCCAATGGCGAGATCGGCCATGGACTCATCGAACATCTCTCCGAACATGGAGGGATTCATATCATTGCTATGGACCTGGTTCCCATTGATGATTCAGTACGAGCCCGATGCCATCGAATCGTGACCGGAGACATTCTGGATTCCCATGTCTTAGAAACACTTTCTACCGAACATAATTTCGACACAATCTATCATCTTGCTGCATTACTCTCGACGCGTGCTGAGCGGCAGCCGACGCTCGCACATCGGGTCAATGTCGACGGAACCTTGAACCTGTTAGAAATAGCCATTACGCAATCCCGCCTGCAAGGGCGCGAGATTAAATTCATCTATCCTAGTTCCGTTGCAGTCTACGGGCTTCCTGATCTTGCAACAAAACAGCGCGCTGGTAAATTACAAGAAGACCAATGGCTGGAACCGCGTACCATGTACGGTATCAACAAACTGTATATTGAACAACTCGGTCGCTATTACTCAAAACACTACCGCCAGCTCGATGCCGAACCGCCCAAGGGGCAGGTTGATTTCCGCGGTGTGCGTTTTCCAGGACTTATCAGTGCGGCGACTCTTCCGACGGGTGGAACGAGCGACTTTGCCCCGGAAATGCTCCATATGGCCGCAAAGCATAAACCGTACGATTGCTTTGTCCGTGAAGACGCACGTATTCCCTTCATGGCGATGCCGGATGCGATCAAGGCTCTCTTAGAACTTCAAGCTGTCCCGCGGGAGAAGCTTACACGCATGATTTATAACGTTGGCGCGTTTAACCCTTCTGCATTGGAAGTACACCAGATCATTCAGAAAGCTTTCCCCAATACGAGCGTTTCCTTTGCTGCTGATTATAGACGTCAAGCAATCATTGACAGCTGGCCGGCAGATGTAGACGATACGGCAGCTCGAATTGATTGGGGCTGGAAACCGGAGTACAATCTTGATCGTGCGTTTTCGGAGTATCTCATTCCGGCGGTTCGAGACCGATATACTCCGACGTAAAAAGCGCGAAGGATATAACGGGCCCGGAGAACGAGACGCCCGGGAAGAGTGGCCGGCAGGATATTATTCTTGTCTCTGGATTTTTAACAAATTGTTGATTTAATTAGATACAGTGGAAATATTGCAGGACCGAAGACGAAGACATCAACTTTTTTTGAGAGGATAGAAGATAATGCGAATAGGGATTTTAACTGGCGGCGGCGATGTACCCGGCCTCAATGCCTGTATGAAAGCTGCAGCCACTCAACTTCTTGAAGATGGCCACGAAATGCTTGGTTTGAAACGCGGCTGGGCTGGATTGCTTCATTACAATCCAGCAGACCCAAAAACTCACGAGGATCTGATCCTGCCGCTCACCAAGCAGCTCGTCCGCACAATCGATCGTACGGGCGGCACCTTTCTCCATACTTCACGTACCAATCCAGGCAGAGTAAGTCCGAAAGGAATGCCGGCATTCTTAAAAGGAAAATTCGAACACAAGAACGGAACTGAACCGACGGATTGCACTGCTCATTCACTGCGCGTCATCGAACATCTGAAACTGGACGGACTTATTGCTATTGGCGGCGACGACACTCTCAGCTACGCTGTCCGATTGCACAAGGAAGGCGTCCCCATTGTGTGTATCCCCAAGACAATGGACAACGATGTCTATGGGACAGACTATTGCATTGGCTTTTCCACAGCCGTGACACGCAGTACGGAATTCATTAATTCCATGCGCACACCAAGCGGTTCGCACGAACGTATCGCCGTCGTCGAATTATTCGGACGTTATTCAGGCGAGACTTCGCTCATCTCTGCATATCTCGCTGGAGTTGATCGGTCCATCATAACTGAGGTGGACTTCGATATGGATAAACTGGTAAAATTCCTTATTGAAGATCGCAATGCCAATCCCAGCAATTATGCAATTATGACCGTGTCCGAAGGGGCAAAACCCCTCGGCGGCGGGATGTTCCTCACGGGTGAAGCAGATGCCTATGGACACAGAAAACTTGGCGGCATCGGACAATATATCGGTGAAGAAATCGAAAAACGCTCCGGCGTTGGCGTTATGGTCCAGCAATTAGGTTACCTTATGCGCGGAGGTGCACCTGACGCTCTCGATCGAATGGTCGCTACCACCTTTGGATATCTCGCAGCCGATCTCTTAATCAAGAAACGTTCCGGGCAAATGGTAGCACTTCGCGATGGCAAGTATACAACCGTTTCTGCCAGCATGATCACCGAAGGAAAAAAATGTGTCGACGTAAACGAACTTTACGATATTGAGAAATATCGTCCAAAGGTTGCGCATTTGCTCGGCAAACCGATGTTCCTGTACTAAACGATAGAGCAAAAAACGAAATACCTGAAAAAATCCCCTTCACTGCGAGGGGATTTTTTCTGCTTCCCAAGAGAAGGATACGTCATGCAAGAACATAGTAAACACCTCGAGGAACATGTCCTGGTCTTCCCTTCCCGGATCCTTGAACAAATAGGAATATTCCAGGGTCTTTCTTTTGACGTGGATAAATATCTGGACGTTATTCTTGATCCCAAGAACCAAATGTACCTCAAGAGGAAAGAAGCAGAATCCGATCCAGCATATAAGCAATTAATCCCGTACGCCGTTCTTCATTGTGATGATAAAGTCTTTGTGTATCGTCGTGGAAAACTTCAGGGAGAGAAAAGACTTCTGGGAAATTATTCGCTGGGCATCGGAGGACATATTTCCATTTCTGATCCCACGTTATTCGGCACAACGTATCAAGCCGGTCTTCAGAGAGAACTCGACGAGGAAGTATCACTGGAATCCAGGTACACGCAGCGTATTGTGGCATTGCTCAATGATGATTCCAACGAGGTCGGGAAAGTTCATTTCGGGATTGTGCACGCAATTGCACTCGAAAAGCCATTCGTAAGACCGAAAGAGAAATCCATCAACGAAACAGGATTTCTTGATGCAGATAAACTTCAAAGGGATATCGACAAATTCGAGAATTGGTCGAAGATCTGCATTGAAAATATCCATCGTGTGATCGCTCACAAATTGTAGACTGCACTCAATGATCAAAAACAGAAAGATCGAGCGTCCGTCGGACCGGCTCTTTAGAAGAGGAGCTGTTCAACATACCGGGCAATGGCAGGCGACGAAGTTAATCCCGGTGATTCTATTCCAATAAGATTCACAAATCCTGGCAGTCCCCTTTCTTTCTCGTGGACGATTACAAAATCGCGCGCCGGCGTTCCTTTCTTTTGAAGCTTCGGCCGGATACCGCACATATCCGGCGATATATCATCATCGCTGATTGAAGGTAGGATTCGACGGATTGACTCTGCAAATGCATTTCGTCTTCCTTCGTCTACACGATAGTCAAGAGTACGATCTTTCAGATATTCAACATCGGGACCAAATTTCAATCGCCCTGCCCAATCCATGAGTGCATGAACACCGAGCCCTTCGTTGGTCGGCACAGGATAGACCAGCCGTGAAATTAACTTTGCCTTTGAAGGTGCTATGGCAAAATAAGATCCTTTGACATAGTTAAGACGTAAATCCTCCTTGTCTATATCGATACCAATCATCTGGGCAACGAGATCCGACTGCAGTCCGGCAGCATTAATAATGATTTCACTCGTAATGGTAGATCTGATCCCTGACTCCTCCAAGACGATTTCATATCCGCCGTTCATGGTTCGAATCTGAACTACCTCGCATCGATGCTGGAGGACTCCCCCTTGCGCTAGTATCGTGTGGACGAAGTAATCCATGAGATCATGAACACTGATGACACCTGTGAGCGGCGAGAAAAGCGCTCCCTCCGTTCGGATGTTTGGTTCAAGTTTCAACGCTGCCGTTTTGTCCAGAACCTGGAGATCCACACCATTCCTTGCTGCGTTTTGTCTTATCGTCTCGAGTTTAGCCAACTCTGCTGAAGTCGTTGCCGTGATTAGCTTCGTTAGGGGCTTATATGCAATGTTGTGTGCTTTGCAGAGAGAATACAGTTCTTCTCTGCCCTCCACACAGAAGCGCGCTTTAAAAGAGCCCGGCTCATAATAGATTCCGGCATGAATAACTTCGCTGTTTCGGCTTGATGTTTCCAAGCCATATTTCTCATTCTTTTCAAGTACGACCAAGTTGGGATGCCGCTGTGAAAGGCGAGCGGCAACCGCTAATCCCACAACTCCTGCGCCAATCACGGTAATTTCAAAATCTGCCATAAGAAACGCTATTCCAGGAAAGAAAAAGATATTAACACTCCATAATAATACAAAATCATTCCTCAAAGGACACATGAAATCTTGACTGACTCCTTTTTGCTCCGTACGTTGAAGAGAATTCATGTCATAGGATTACCAAAGATCTAGATTTTCTTGTAAAACACAAAGGAGACGAGAGATGATGAACACTGATCAACGGAGAAAACAGAGAGCGCATCATGGAAAAGGAAAAGCATCCGATGAAGTTCAGCTCCTTCTCCAGCTGATCGGCGAAGCCTTTAAGAATCGTGCATGGCATGGGACCAATCTCCGCGGATCAATACGCGGCTTAACACCACAACAAGCCGCTTGGCGCCCGGCGCCAGACCGACACAATATCTGGGAGATTGTGGTACATACCGCTTATTGGAAATATATAATACGGAGACGGTTGTTGGGAGAAAAGAAAGGATTGTTTCCCTTACCTGGGAGCAATTGGATCAAGCGTCCGGTCGAGCGAAGTGAACAAGCATGGCATTCGGACATTCGACTCCTTGAGGAAATGCATAGTTCCATGTGCGAGGTAATATCACATCTTCATCCTTCCGACCTTGAAAAGAAACCTGCGGGTTCCAAGGTGAGTAATATGTCGATCATGTTCGGAATCGCCTGCCATGACGTATACCATGCGGGACAGATACAACTGCTGAAACGATTCATGACATCATGACAACCCCTACCGCGCCGAGACTCTCTTGGCAGCAGACCTTTGCTGCTTTGCAGCATAAAAACTATCGTCTTTGGTTCTGGGGGCAAATGATTTCCTTGTTCGGGACCTGGATGCAAATGACCGCTCAAGGGTTTCTCGTATATGAACTGACGCGTTCTTCAGCATATCTTGGATACGTCGGTTTTGCATCCGGTGCTCCCTCGTGGTTATTCATGATGTACGGCGGCGTCCTTGCCGATCGGATGTCCCGCAGAACGCTTCTCATCATCACTCAAAGTGCGATGATGATTCTGGCATTCCTTCTTGCCGGATTGACCTATTTCCACATCACTCAACCGTGGCATATTCTCGTCCTGGCCAGCGGATTGGGTTTGGCCAATGCTTTCGATGCACCCGCACGATTGGCATTTGTTTCGGAACTGGTAGATCGGGAAAATTTGACAAACGCTGTTGCCCTCAATTCCATGATGTTCAACACCGCCATCATCATAGGCCCGGCAATTGCCGGACTTACCTATGCTGCGTTCGGGCCTGAATGGTGTTTTGCTGCAAACGGAACTTCATTCATTGCAGTCCTTATTGCCCTTTCAGCCATACAGGTAGTGCCTCAAGAAAAGATTGCTCAACGTATTTCAACCCTCGAGGCGCTGAAAGAAGGTATCAATTATGTGCGCCATCAGCCAATCATCCGTACACTGATAGTATTAGTCGCTGCTACCAGTTTATTCGGCATGTCGTTGGGAACACTTCTCCCGGCGTGGTCGATAAAAGTTCTGCACGGCGATGCAACAACAAACGGGCTTCTCTTTTCTGCACGAGGGGTCGGTTCTTTACTCGGTGCATTCGCAATTGCCTCTTTAGGACGAATATATATTCACGGGAAGCTCATAACCTTAGGCACACTTTGCTTTCCTGTCTTCATTACCTTCTTTGCGCTCACGAGTTGGCTTCCGCTTTCGTTGATCTTGATGGGGCTTCTCGGTACGGCATCGATTCTGATCCTCAATCTTGCGAATGCAACGATCCAATCACTTGCACCAGATGCTTTAAGAGGGCGTGTGATGGGAGTCTACAGCACAACATTCATGGGAGCGATACCCATTGGCGCTCTTCTCCTTGGCAGTATAGCCGAACATGCTGGCGAACGAGAGGCAGCTCTCCTGAGCGCCAGCTTTGCATTTTCCATTGCTGTCCTTGTCTGGTTCTTCGTACCTAAAATGAGAACATTGGAATAATCACCAAAGGATCTCTACCACAAATATATGTTCAGCCCTATGGTGGCATACAGGGGGGAATACGATGGACGGTTCTGATCGTCCGCGAGAGGATACAGCCAGCCAATTTGAGTAGTGAGACCAAGTTCATTCCCATACAGAGTTCCAAATGCACCAATCTGGATAAAATTTCCTTCCTGTGAAGGAAGTCCAAGGGATTTATTATCCCGTACAAAATCATAGTACCGAGTTTTTGAGAATCGAAATATCGAACCATACTCGAGATCGCCGCCTCCCTGACCATTCTTGGATGACCCCGTATTCCTTTCGGTAACAGCCGCGTTGACCTGAATATAATATTGCTGCGATTTTGCATCCACACGTACCGTTGGGATAATGAACCCTAAAAAAGTCCTCTTTCCGGCATCAAGGCTTGCATTGGCGATTCCTGATCCATATCCGGCGAGAACCTCAATCTTCATCATATCCTTTCTTAATGAAAACGGGGAAAGATAAAATGCAACCGCTCCTTCAAAATACCGATGAGAGTGTGACCATTCAATTTCATTTTCGGGGGTGGTTTTATCGGCGGGTTCTATTTTCTTGCCAAACGACCAGGAACCTGCACCGACAAAACCAATATGCTCCAGCGGCGAGACTGCGACATGGAAATCATAGCTGTTCGTTCCGGCATATCCGGTCAATCGGACATCGCCGGCCTGATCAAACATCGGAGTGGGCGCTGTATTGGGAAGAAAATGAGGCGTATAGCATCCCATGAAAACGATGGAGAGCACAGAATATATGACACCGGGAAGTGATTTCATGATAACCTCGATATAAGAAAAAGAAGGTTGCATCCGACCTGCTTACAAGACCCCTACAGAAAAGTCGGATGCACTGTTTATTGCATTCCATTCATATGAACCAACCGAAGACTCGGCCCGAGCTCACAGCCAACACCTTCAATGCAACGAATTTAAGAACGAAAAAATCAGGAATGGACTTCGTGACAGGAAGCACAAGTTTCTAGAATTACAATGCTCTTGCGATGGTCGGGTGAACACAGTGTCGCGGCAGGCTCATCACCAACAGGTCGTTCCTGTGTACACTCTCCACCATTTTCAGAATTTACACCAGATAAAAAGAAGAGGATTTTTCCTCGCCCTTTCACACTTCACCTAGGGCAATTGTCTCCCTGCCCACTATCACCTGTTGATGAGCCAAAGACTCAATTCTGGTACATAGGTAATAAAGAGAAGTGCGATGATCTCCAAGACAAGGAAAATAAAAACCGAGCGTGCAACACCCAACACCGATTGTTTGAACCGCAGGCTGGATAAGAAGAGGTTCAAACCAAATGGAGGTACGAGGTATGCTACTTCCAGATTTGTAAGGAAGATGATGCCGAGATGGAACGGATCAACTCCATAACGATTGGCGATAGGAAGGATCAACGGTACTACCACGAGAATAGCGGGGAACATTTCCATAATCATCCCGATCACCAGCAGGAACACATTAAGAATCAACAGGAATGTTATATGGCTCGTGATCCTGCTTTCCACAAGACTTAACAGCATTTGCGGCACCTGTGCATCGACGAAATAATTTGTCAATCCGAATGCTATACCAAGGATAGACAGTGTAGCGCCGACCAGCATCATACTCTCCCGCATCACACGGGGCACATCTTTGATGAGATGCAAGTCCCGCACAATGAATACTTCAACCACAAAAACATAAAATGCTGTCACTGCTGCAGCTTCGGTGGCCGTAAAAAATCCTCCGTATATTCCGCCGATAACAATAATGGGCAGCGGAATTTCCCAGACCGCCGTTTTTGCTGCAGCAAAGACATTGGAAAACGTAAAAGGAATTTTGGGAACCTTTTTTACTTTCCCGACCCAAACGCTGTATCCGCCGAGAAAAAGGATCAAGATAAGGCCGGGAATAAGACCCGCAATAAACAATTTGTCGATGCTCACCTGCGCAATCAGGCCGTAGAGAATAACAGGCAGACTTGGCGGAAAAAGGAGCCCGATATTCCCCGAAGCAGTCACCAGTCCCATCGAGAACTTTTCAGGATATCCTTCTTTCAGAAGAATGGGAAACAACATTCCCCCAAGAGCAATAATGGTTACACCGGATGCCCCGGTAAAGGCGGTAAAGAATGCACATACGATAATCGTGACAATAGCTAAGCCGCCTGTGCTCCATCCAAACAAGGCTTGTGCCAAGGCAACGAGGCGTTTAGGCGCGTTGCTTTCCGCTAAAACATATCCCGCAAAAACAAAAAGCGGAATAGCAACCAGCATGGGAGTTTCAGCAATACGATAGAATTCGATGATAATCGCCGATGTATCAATTCCTGATGTACTAAATGCGTAGATGACAAACCCGGCAAACACCACAAACAACGGTGCGCTCAGTACCGCCACCAGCACGAGGCCAATGACAATCAGCCAGATATTCATGCGGCGCTTCCTTTCCGGAAGGCATCAAAAGCATTCATACCCGATCGTAATAGAAAGTGAATCATATGCAATCCGAACCCGACAGGAATGATGATCTCTGTATACCATGCCGGTACACCTTCAAAGATCATGGATTGAGCATCAATTTCACCATGGATGAACGTCAGTGACGCATTCAGAAGAATGACACAAATAACTGCACCGAAGAGATTGGTGATAATGCCGACAATGGATTTCACTCGCGGTGATAGAAAATGAGCTAACGCATCGATGTGAATATGACGCTGATGACTCGTAGCAAGCGCACCGCCTAAGAATCCCAGCCACAGAACAATGTGCCGAATGAGTATGTCCCCCCACATGAACCCGCCATGAAAAAGGTTACGCATCATCACCTGCCAGAAAGCAAGCACCACCATAATGCTCAGCAGAACGACCAGCAGAGCACCTTCCATTTTGTTGAATGCAGTATTGATCTTCTGAAGGATATTCATCGACCGTTTTTCCCTGAGTTTGTCTTTCGGTAGGTTGTCAAAGCGGTTTCGACGCGGGTGAGGAATTCCTGGGAATAATTCTTCCCTACTAATTCTTTTCGTGCCCGATTGCCGGCGTTCATATAATATTGAACATCTTGTTCTGATGCCTTGATAAATGTTATACCCTGCTTCTTAAATTCTTCCATGGCTTTTGCATTATCGCGCCGGCTTAATTCTGTCAGCTTTGCCATGTATTTTTTCCCGTTCATCAAAAGAATATCCTGCAGATCTTTCGGGAGTGGATCGAACTGCTTCCTGGAAATAAGTACTGCACCAGCAGCACATGTTAATGGAACATCGACAATATACTTTGCGCAAGTGTACCACTGCAGAGCTATGGCAGCATAAGGTGATATATAAAACGCATTCACCAGCCCGGTTTGAAGGGATGTCCGCACATTTTCCAATGATAGTGGTATCGGACGCAGGCCCAGAACGCTGAATGCCGTTTCGGCAACCGGATCTCCCTCCCACACCCACATCTTCAGGGATTTCAAATCTTCCGGCTTTGTAATCATAGAATTCGTAAAGACATACACAAATCCTACCTCAGCCCATCCGAGCAATACGTAGCCGCCTTCGGAAAACGCTTCTTCAAAATCCTGGTTAAAAGTGGTATAGAGATAATCCGCTTCTGCGGAAGAGCGCACCAGGAAGGGTGTATCGAGAATGCGAACCAAGGGTGCAATTTCACCCATCGCAACACCCGTAAATCCGCCGGCATGAATCTGACCAATACGGATCTTTTTGAGAACCGCTTTTTCATCTCCCTGGACCGCACCGGCATATACTTTGAATCCCATTCGTCCGCCGCTTTCCTTTCGGATGGCAGCGTCGTATTCTTTCATGACATTCATCCAGGTACTGCCTTCCGGAGCGACAGTGGCAAATTTCAGAGTGTACTGCTGAGCATGGAGCGAATTCAGAACAGACAGGAAAACGGAGAGAATGAGAAATTGGTATTTCATGAAATTATTCCTTTGGTTCCTGTTAAATTAAAAGAGTTCATCTGCCCGAGCTAATAATTTGCGGGCTTTCTGTTTTGCAATAACATTTGCAAGACGCGCCTCCGGTAAAACATCGATGGAAGCATCTTCGATTTGCTTGAGGAGCGATTCAAACAGCTCTCGATCGAGGTTTTGCACGGCATAGGATCGGGCGTAGTAGAGCTGCGTCAATAAAAATTTCCCTTTATTGATAGTAAGGCATTTCTCAAAATACGATTTCGCTTTTTCCGGATTCCCGCCAAGGACTTTGGGAGTGGTTGCTTCCATCGTTCCCAGAAAAAGGAATGCACTGCCATGATAATACGAAGAGTCCTTTTCTGCGACGAATTCTACCAAGGCATTGATCTTTGGGAGGTCAGCAAGTCCGGCCAGATCTGTACGGGTGATATTTATATAGCTTCCCCAGCAAAAGGCTGTCCAGAAAATCGCCGGAACATCATCTTTCGAAAATGACTTTAGTGCTTCACGAAACCGGGTCAAATCGCCATTCACGGCTTCTCGAAAGTGCTTCTTCTTGCGCAATACCCTCATCCCGTACTCTTTCCCTCGCAAATAGAAAACACGAGCTCGTTCAACGCTGTCATCTTCGCAAAATGCCAACCCGTAAGCTTGATATCCCTGTGCCGCAAATATGAGAAATTGCTCGTTTTCCGGATCACTCTTGATCATGGCTTCAATAAGCTTAAGGTTGCTGCCGAGTGCTTCATGCGCCAGCTGAAGGTCGGATTCTTCATTGAAGGAGGCCAATCCATTATCAAGGATACCGCCCATAGAGCGGAGCGCGATCGTTTGAATACACCCTTCAAAGAGAAACACAACCGTGAGACAGAAAAGTATTTTTTTCATGGGCTTTCTCAGAAAGATATTTAGCAGATCGTTCCACATTCCAGTCGGATTCAATCTGATCCTCAATGGATGAAAATATATGAAATAATATGGGGGATTCAAAGAACCCGGACATGAAGAGTTTTTCATAGAATGTCATAACACATGCCGAACCTTATGAGACAGCTCTCTTTGCGCGTCGGCTCTCTTCTGCAGTTCTTGGTCCTCAGCCGCCGGTTTTTGATTTTTTCCCTGATTTGACACTTTTCGGATAAACGGTTAACTTCTCCAGCACGGACGAACGGCCACCCCACCACAGTAGGAATAATTATGCGCATCCTCGTTGTTGAGGACGAACAGAAAGTTGCCCGCTTTCTCAAAAAAGGTTTGGAAGCTGAAGGGTATGAAGTCGAAATCGCTGCCGATGGAAAAACCGGTGAAAAGCTTGCCCGCACGGAAGCCTATGATGTGATCCTTCTTGACGTTCTTCTTCCTAAGAAAGATGGCTATGAAATTCTCCGCGATCTCCGCAAAGATGAAATCCGTACTCCGATTCTCATGCTGACAGCACGGAGTGCCACGGAAGATATTGTGGGGGGACTCGATCAAGGCGCCGATGATTATCTCACCAAACCTTTTGCTTTCAATGAATTACTCGCACGCATGCGTTCCTTGATTCGCCGGGGGACCGTAAAGACAAAGCTCAAATACACAGATCTGACATTAGACACCATCGCCCACAAAGCCAGCCGGTCGGGATCCGCGATTGAATTGACTGCCCGGGAATACGCACTCATCGAATACTTTCTACGCAACCCTGGTAAACTGATCACACGGCAGGAGCTGTCAAAAGAAATTTGGGGCTACAGTTTTGATCCCGGTACGAACGTAGTCGATGTTTATGTCAATCATCTGCGAAAAAAAATCGATGCCGACTTCCCGGTGAAACTTCTTCAAACTGAACGCGGCAAAGGATATTATCTTTCAGATAGGAAGATCACATTTAAACCTGCCAAAGATATGCCGGCGGGCAGATCCGTATGACCATTCTTCATTCCATCCGTACAAAACTTACCGTATGGTATGCCGCTGTACTCGGTATCACGCTCCTCGGATCCGGCGTAGGTGCCTATCTTGTGTCGCGCTCGACGCTCATAGACAACCTCGATCTCTCACTGAAAAACGAAGTAACATGGGTCAATGAATTCATCGAGCCAAAAGCTAAAAAAGTAAAAATCAAACGAGCAGCGCTTAAAGAATTGATGGAATTGAAACGAAGTGCTGCGCAGCAGGAGGAACAGCCGGAAGTAGACATGGATACATCTGTTACTCAACGGACAGAAATTGATGAAATGTGGAGTCAAATTTACCAGCATACGCTTCTGAGTCCGCGGCGGCATTACATCCAGATTCTTGACCGCAACGGCGACTTGCTCTATCGATCGCAAAGCTTGCGTGGACATACGATCACCTATGGAGATATTCCTTATCAATGGGTGAATGTGGTCAGCACGAATGGACCAGATGATAAGGAAATCCGCCTTGCACTGATGCAAAACGACTATGTGAAAATCTATGTGGCATACCCTCTCGAACCGGTCTATGAGGCGGTTGACAATGTGTTCTTTAATTTCCTGTTCATAACGCCTATAGCACTCCTGATTTCTGTTATAGGGGGGTGGTTTCTTGCCCATAAATCCCTCAAATCCGTCGACGAACTCACGAAAACCGCAAAGGAGATTACGGCACAAAACCTGACTCGACGTCTGCCGACGCATCAAGTCGATGACGAACTGGGACGACTGACAGAACAATTCAACGATATGATCAGCCGCCTCCAGGCATCATTTACACAAATTCAGCAATTCTCCGAGGACGCATCCCATGAATTACGAACCCCGCTGACAATTATGCGCGGTGAGATTGAAGTTGCTCTCCGTAATCAACGATTGTCGAAGAATTCGCGTGAACTCCTCGCCAGCATTTACGATGAATTAATTCGGCTCTCATCAATTGTCGAAAGCCTCATGATACTCGTCAAATCAGATACCGGACGACTGGTGTTCAATATGCAGCCGGTCGCACTTGATGAATTCCTTGCCCAAATTATTGAGGAAGCAAAGGTACTTGGAGAATCCAAGAAAATAAAAGTCAGACTCGACCATCCGGAATCCATACTCGTTCTGGGTGATGCAGCCCGCCTGAAACAACTCTTTTTGAACCTCATCGATAATGCGATCAAATACAGTCATGCGCGCAGTCAGGTAATAATTTCTTTGACAAAAACCAATGGTACTGCAGTGATTGCAGTGAAAGATAACGGTGCAGGCATTCCACGGAAAGATCTTACAAGGATCTTTGAACGATTCTACCGTGCGGATCGAACTTCTGGAGAGACTGAACCTGCGAGCGGAAGCGGACTCGGCCTCCCGATCGCTCAGTGGATTGCTGAAGCACACCACGGATCCATTCAAGTCAAAAGCAGAGAGGGAAAAGGAAGTACATTCACCGTCCATCTGCCTGCGTTGTAGATGATCTTGTGCATCTCCAAAACATTACCATGAAACACTTCCTGTGCATTCCTTTTATGCTTCTGTTTATCAATAGTTGTTCCGGCCTGAGAGAAGGCATTCCCGCTGCTTCGCACAAGTCAACCGGCGAATTAGTCGAGGCGCTGGTAGATCCCTCTGAAATAACGCTGCCTGTTCTCGTACCGTTGACTTCGCTCGTAAGTATGGCAGATCTGGAATCAGGTTTACCTATGTCGGAAATTGCCGATGATACATGGAAAGAAATTCCGGAACAAGGGTCGGGAAAAGCAATCAAATATCGGTGGGACCGGAATCCGTTTGAAGTGACCGCTCATGACAGTGTTCTTGTAGTCAGCACAGAAATCCGGTATCAGGTTCAGTATGCACATCGCGTGAAACAACCGTGGCCTTTCACAAATTACACATGGATAACGCTCGGATCCTGCGGGTACCATGAACCGATGCGTCGAGTGCGTGTGAGGTTGACATCAAACCTGGCCCTGCAGTCGGATTGGCGTCTGCACTCCACTACAACGATCACTACCGACTTCATCGACAACTGTGAGGCAACATTTTTCGGGATCAATGTCACAGATCGGATAAAGCGCATCCTCGATGATCAGCTCCTCAATATTGCCGAAAGAATCGATGAACGCGTTCCGAAAGCAGTGGATGTCCATGCCAAGGCAGAAGGACTCTGGCAGACGATGCTCAGCCTTTCGCTCTCGATACCGCCCTGGGACTCTGGCTTGCGATTCAGCCCCATGGCATTCAACTGACACCTCCGACAATTCACAATGCAGCGATTTCGTTTACCTTCTATCTCCGTTGTCGTCCCTGTGTCACTCTAGGGGAAAAACCGGAATCTTCGAATCGTCCGTACGTCGAAATTACCCGTGTCAAGCCGGATACCGGCTTTCACGTCGAACTGCTTCTCGACCTCAGTCATGAATAGGTGACCAAAATTCTCACCAAGCGATTCGCAGGCACGTCGCACACACTTTCCGGAGGCCGCACGATCCAGATTGATCGGATAGATCTTTCCGGCGATGATATCTTGACAACACTCGTCCTCGATTTTCATGGTGATCTTGAAGGTCGCATTCTGATGAGCGGCACACCAATCTACGAACCCTCGACACAGACCATCACTCTCTCTGATCTCAATTATTCGATCTCTACCGGAAGTATCTTCTTTTGTATCGCGGACTGGTGGAATCATGATGAGCGTCTTGCCGAACTACGTCAACACGCACACTGGGATATTCATCGCGAATTACAGAGTGCACGTGAAATACTGAATGCTTTCCTCTCCAAATCGCAAAACGCACACATGCGCTTGAGCGGAACAGTGCAAACCGTGGAAGCTCTTGGTGTGATTCCTGCAAAGACCTCTGTGATGTGCGGCCTGATGATCGACGGCTCGGTATCAGGAGAACTGCGATGAACGTGGAGTACTTGAGTTACATTCGATTCTTTTGACGAAGTGCTTTCAGAACTACCGATGGAACAAACTTACTGACATCGCCTCCAAGCCGGGCAATCTCACGTACCATGTTGGAACTCAGGTACGTATATTTCTCATTCGGCATAAGAAACACCGTTTCCATCTTCTCGTCCAATTTGCGATTCATCAAAGCTAGCTGCAGTTCGTATTCAAAATCTGTCATTGCACGCAATCCCCGAACCACAGCTGTAGCTTTCCGCTGCTGAACATAGTCCACCAGCAATCCCTCAAAAGAATCGACCTCGACATTCTTGTATCGTTTCGTTACGGCCTGGAGAAGGGCAAACCGTTCCTCTTCGGAGAAGAGAGGATTCTTTGCGGTATTGCTGGCTATGGTGATGATGACCTTGTCAAACAATTTGAGTGCCCGCTCGAGGATGTCGAGGTGCCCATTCGTGATCGGATCAAAAGATCCTGGATAGATAGCGATTTTCATTTTATATCCCGGGAAGTGATGGTCGAACAATGGTTTTCAGTATCAGCACGGTTGTTTGGCCAAAGGGTTTTTTGATGACGTCATACTTCTGTTCATTCAAATCGATAACGGATTCGCGGCTGTGTTCCATCACCACATAGATACCATCCCGTACGACACCGCTTTCATAGATAGCATTAGGGATCGTTCCGATATTCTCCAACGCATACGGTGGATCTGCAAAAACGAGATCAAACGATTGTTTTGAGTTTTTCAGATACCAGAACACATCTGCCTGATAGAGGGAGCATTGCGATTCACAACCGAGCGTCGCAACATTCTTCTCAAGCACATCCAGTGATTTTCTTGCTTTTTCGATAAATGTGACACTTTGTACACCGCGGCTGATCGCTTCCAATCCAAGACTGCCGCTGCCTGCGAACAGATCCAGGACATTCATACCATCAAAATCGATCCGGGTGGAAAGAATGTCAAAGATTGTTTGTTTTGCGCGGTCGGTCGTCGGACGAACAGTCAAATCACGGACCGATTCGATCATACGTCCACGCAAGTCACCTGCAATAATTCTCATTTTGCGCGCAAGGCCAGACCGATCGCCGAAGCGAACCGGTAGCTCTCCTTAACGAACGGCTCGTAGAGTTTTTCTGCGGCATTGATCTTTCGGAGTGCATTCATCGCCAGCGTTTGTTTGATACCCGTCTCTGTACGAAGAGAGTTCACAAGTTCCTGTGCAACATCAATGCCATGGAGAAGCAGTGCTGCCGGTGTGCTATTGTCTTTTTGCTTGAGATATTTGAGGTACTCGACAATCGGTTTTATGGGCTGAACATCACCATCATAGTGAAATGCCCGGTAATCCGTCATCTGCCCGTTGTGGATAAGGCTCGCATCAACTCCGCGATAGCGAAGCCCAAAGAGAACAATGTCGTGTTCAAGGATTTCGGGATAATTAGTAATCAGGGTTTTTTCTGTACTGAATTGATCGATGTCGATGATATTCAGCTTCATCTTCAACCCTTCCACGGTTCTTTGCAGAAAGGCAGCCATACCCCGCCGGACAGCAACCATAAATGTCTGCTGAGCTGCTGAGCTCTCCAGCGGTAAGCCATGTGAATCGATGATAAACTCTTTCGGCGACACATCCGGGAAATACTGATCGACTTCCCATTGAAGAAAGTTTGCCAGATCCTTTCCCGTCAATCCCGGATCTACAGGAATAATGTTAATGAACACCGGATCCGGCGGCAATGCAAAGGAGATATATTCCGCCGATACCTTTTGCTGCTTCAGAAGTTCGCGCAGTTCGATCACGAACGTGTCCAATTGCGGATGATCCGCTGAGAGATTCACGCCCGCCTGGGCGAAATCCAATACCGTATCGCTTTCTGCTAAGACTGTAACTGTGAGTTTCTTCTTGTGTTCAACCTCTGCAAGCTGCATTTTCCCCCTGAGGAACGAAACGCCGACATAACGGTTTGATTTCATGTCAATACTCTCTCAGTGCATAGTGGCTATTGAGTGGTTATCAACGGTTTCAATTGCTCCAATTTCCTCTTACTCATCCCTTTGATCTTGCGAAGATCCCCGAGAGAATCAAATTTTCCATTCTCATCGCGATAGGAAAGAATCCGCTCTGCTGTGACTTCACCGATACCGGGAAGATCCATCAGCTGCTGTTTCGTTACCGTATTGATATTAACGGTGACGGATTCCTCATCGGCGTCATCCCTTGTTGTATCTGAAGTACTCTCCTCTGCTCCTGTGCTCAGCGCAGCAAACGTGCTGTCCGATACCCGATAATCAAATTGCGGTGCCGAAGGAAATGTTGCCTGATACAAACGAATTCCCGCACCGGCAAACATCGTGATGGTGAGAAACAGAATCACCTTCTGCTCTGTCTTGGTTAACGCAAACCATTCTATGATGCGCTTCAGCATATCCCATTAAGAAAATACATCTTTTACTTTTTCGAAAAACGATCGGTCATTATTACGCCGTTCTTCTTCACTGGGGGTCACATGTTCGCAAGTGGAGAGGTCGCGGAGCAATTCCTTTTCTTTACTGTTCAACTTGGTCGGTACCCAGACATTAACCCGTACCAACTCATCGCCGCGTCCGTATTTGTTCAAATGGGGAATACCCCGCTCGCGCATTCGCAGCAGCCGCCCCGCAGGCGTTCCGGGATCAATGGCAAGCTTTGCTTTCCCCGTCAATGTAGGGATCTCCACATCTCCCCCAATCGCGGCCATCGGATAACCGATCCACAAATCATAAATGATATCGTCGCCGTTCCGCTTAAACTGCGGATGCGGCTCTTCCTCAATAACAACAATGAGGTCTCCTGCAGGACCGCCGCGCCGTCCGGCATTTCCTTGACCCTCAAGCGGGATGTAGTTTCCCTCCATAACTCCTGCAGGAACAGTGACCTTGATCGTCGACTCGCCTTGAACGCGTCCTTCTCCACGACAAGCCGTACAAGGATCTTTGACGATGCGCCCTTCACCTTCGCAATTCGGACATGTTGTAATGTTCACGAATTGACCAAACATGGAGCGCGATACCTGCCGCAATTCTCCACTCCCGCCGCATTGCGTGCATGTCGATTTTCCGGAGGAGGACTTTGCTCCGCTTCCACTGCAGACATCGCACTTCTTCTGACGTTTAACTTTTATCTTTTTCTCAATACCGCTGGCAATTTCTTCAAGCGTCAGAGAGAGACGGACACGAAGATCGGACCCCGGTTGTCCATGTTGAGCAGAAGAACGGTGGCGTGCCCGCTGACCTCCGCCGAATACCTCATCAAAGATGGAACCGCCGAAGCTGCCCGAAAACACATCCCCGAACGTATTGAAGATATCATTAATATCGGTGAAATCACGATAATTCGTGCCGCGTAATCCATCGTGCCCATATTGGTCGTACCGCTGCTTCTTTTCGGGATCGCTCAGTACTTCATAGGCTTCGGCAGCTTCCTTGAATTTTTCCTCTGCTTCCTTGTTTCCGGCATTACGATCCGGATGGTACTTCATTGCCATCTGCCGATATGCCTTTTTGATTTCATCCGGGGAAGCGTTACGCCCAAGACCCAGCACTTCATAAAAATCTCGTTTTACCATCGTTTCTCGTTACTTCCCTGAAGAACTGTTGGATGATTCTGTATTGTCCTCCGCAGGCTCAGATGAGACAATTACTTTCGCATGTCGGATAACTTTATCGTTCAGCATATAACCCTTTTCGACCTCTTCAATGACCGTGTGCGGCGGCACATCCTTCCTCGGCATTTGCATTAATGCGTCATGGAAATCAACATTGAATTCCTTCCCCACCGTCTCAAACGTCTTGACACCGCGTGACTCTAATACTTTAATGAGCTTTTGGTAAATAAGGTCGATGCCCTTTACCAATGCCTCATAATCGGCGTTCTCCTTGCTATGCTTGAGCGACCGTTCAAAATCATCGACAACCGGCAGCAGATCGTCAATAAATGATTCTGTCGCATACTTGAAGATGTTGGCGGTCTCGTTCTCAATGCGCCGCTTATAATTGTCAAACTCTGCAGCCTTGCGCAGCAACAAATCCTTATACTGGTCAACCTGTTTCTGAAATTCTTCCAGCTGAAGCGCTGTTTCCGTTGCTTCCGGTAGTTCGTGTGTCGCTGCTGTTTCCTGTTTCAGTTCTTCTCCGGTTCCGTTTGTCGTATTTTCCAAATCCTTTTCTTCCATTGTCTTAAATTTCCGCATGAAGGAGCGGGCAGTTGTATAGGGATTACGCACGTAGCATCTTGGCAATTGCCTGTGCGACAAAATCGACAAGGGGAATAACCTTGCCGTAGTCCATGCGTGTCGGCCCGATAATGCCGATACGCCCCGTCACACCCGCCACATCGTATGTCGAGGTAATAAAGCTGTACTCTTTGGTCGATTCGTCCTTATTTTCCGTACCGATGGTAACAACGAATCCCTTTTGAAGCTCATCATGCTTTTCCAAAAGGTGGACAATAATATCCTCATTCTCAATCATTTCGATCACTGACCGAAAATTTTTCGGATCGATAAATTCTGGCTGCTCAATAATGTTCTTGGTACCACCAATATGGACTTTTTCACGGTCCTTGGAATCGGTAAATAATTGATCAACCGATTCGATAAAGAGCCTGATGAGACCGGTTTTTTCATCTTGGACATCTCTCACGCGGTCAACGAATGAGTCTCGGATCTCTCTTAATGTCAACCCGGAAAGTCTCTCGTTGATCAAGTGACCAACATGATCCAGGTGATCCCGTCGAATTTCAACGCCGACTTCCAGCATGATGGTCCGGACGATGCCGCTCCGGATTGAGAGGACGACGAGCAGTTTGGAACTGGCAATCGGTATCAATTCTATCTTTTCAAAAATACCGCTGCTCAAATGCGGTGAAGTAACGACGCTGAGCTGGCGGGAGATCTTTCCCAGGACCTTAGAGGTTTCCCTCAACAATTCCTCTGTATCATTTGCCTGTTCCAGCTGCTGATGGATCCGTAGTTTTTCGTCATCGCCAAGCTGCTGCATTTCCATTAGGTAATCGATATAAAATCTATACCCGAGATCGGTCGGCACCCTGCCAGCCGATGTATGTGGATGGGACAATAGCCCGGAGTCTTCCAAATCCGCCATAACATTACGTATTGAAGCAGCACTGAGATTATGTTCAAAATGCTTAGAAATATATCGGGAACCGACCGGTACGGCAGTCTGGATGTAGTTATACACTACATGATGCAGAATGCTTTGCTCACGATCTGTTAATTTTTGATTTTTATCGGTGATTTCATCCATAGCACATCAATGACTCTTATACAAAATTAACCATTAAAGTCTCCTTTGTCAAGGTAAGCACTCAATGAGTATGAGTGCTCTGAAAAATTTCTTCTCGTCCCTGTTTTTTCCACTAATCCTGGGAAATTGCATCGCCCCACTTTTCTTCTTATCTTATCGCCGTCATGAAAGCAAAACTTGTCCTCGAGAATGGTACGGTCTTCACCGGCGATTCATTCGGTGCAGAAGGTGAAACAACTGGCGAAGTGGTTTTCAACACCAGCCTCACTGGTTATCAGGAAATTCTTTCCGATCCATCCTATGCGGGACAGGTGGTAACGATGACCTATCCGCTCATCGGAAACTATGGAGTGAATGCGGGCGATCTTGAATCGGTTCGCCCGCAAGTAGCCGGATTTGTTGTTAAGGAATATAGTGAATATCCGAGCAACTTTCGCTCAACAGAAAGTCTCAGTAGTTGGCTGGAAAAACACAACATCATCGGTATTCAAGGTCTTGATACCCGTATGTTGACGAAAATCATCCGTTCTGCCGGGGCTATGCGGTGTATCATTTCGACGAACGATGGAGAAGATGAGAGTCTTTTAGTAAAGGTAAGAACATCACCGCTGATGACCGGACTCGATCTCGCCAGCCGTGTCACAACACTAAAATCGTACACATGGAATAAAGTAGACACGACGTCATTTGCACTTCCTCCTCGTACACCGGCTTCAAAAAAGAATTGGAAAGTCGTTGTGTACGATTATGGAGTGAAGCATAACATCCTTCGTCGTCTTACCTCCTATCGATGCAGTCTGACCGTCGTACCGGCACAAACACCGGCAAAAGAAATTTTGAGAATGAATCCGGATGGGGTCTTTCTCTCCAACGGTCCCGGCGATCCTGCAGCCGTTACGTATGCCATTGAAAACATCAAACAACTCATTGGACAGAAACCTATCTTTGGTATCTGTCTTGGACACCAACTCCTTGCTTTAGCACTCGGCGGGAAAACATTCAAATTGAAGTTCGGACACCGGGGGGGGAATCACCCGGTAAAAAATCTACAGACCGGATCCATTGAGATCACTTCTCAGAATCATGGCTTTGCTGTTGATCCTGATTCACTCGATCCAAAGTTAATCGAAATCACGCACGTGAATCTCAACGACCAAACGAACGAAGGATTCCGCCACCGTTCTCTGCCAATGTTTTCCGTCCAATATCACCCGGAAGCATCCCCCGGCCCACACGACAGCGATTATCTTTTTGCGAGGTTTATCGACATGATGGAAAAGGTCTGAGCAGACCTATTCCGGTATCATCATTCGGATGTGCTTTCCTACTCTTTCTGCTATAGGTGGATCATAGTTTGCAAGTACTATAATGGTATATCCTTTCCGCGGATTCCAGTCAAGAATCGTATTAACACCAGCTGTTCCGCCCGCAATTCCTAATCCTCCGCGACCTTTAAAGGTCTCGGGAACGATCTTTCCTTCTTGTAATGCTATTGTATATCTCAGCAGGTCCATGGCTGTCGAATACCCTCCGCCTGCTGAGCTTCCCTTTTGCGGGAGCATCGCAGTATTGCGATGGCGGATGCTATCGGGTGTTCCTGTTCCGGTAAACTGCGTATAGCCGACGGCACAGTTCTCCGGCAGCGCATCCCGTTCAAGCCATTCGGTATTTGTCATACCGGCAGGAACGCATATGTTCTTCGCAATGTACTGATAATAATCCATGCCTGATACTTTTTCGATAATCGCGCCGAGCACGACGAAGCCTCCGTTGGAATATCGGAACTGTGCCCCTAGTTCAAATTCGAGCGGCCTATCGGCAAAGAGCGGAAGGTAATCGCTGATCGTCTTGATTTGTGCCTTGTCGGCTGCACGAAATCGTTCGCCAAAGAAATCACCAATCCCTGATGTCATGGAACCAAATGTTGTACGGTTATCTTTTCTGCTGCTTCCTTGTTAGGATATTCCGGTAGAAATTTCTTGAGGGGATCGTTGAAGTCTAATTTACCCTGCGCAGCCAGTTGATGGATGGCAAGAGTCGTGAAGCTTTTATTCATCGACCCGACATTAAACTTCGTATTGACGGTATTCAGAACCTTTTTCTCTTTTTCAGCATACCCCCATGCTTTTTGGAAAATCGGTTTTTCATTTCTCGCAATCACCACTACGCCGGAAAACCCATCCGCTGCAGCCAGTTTCTGGACATAGGCTTCTGCATGCGAAATGAACTCGATATCGTTTTTTGCATGCGGCACAGTTTCGTCGTCGTCAGCTGCGTCATCAATAACGATGCTTATGATACCATGCGGCACGACCGGCTCAAATTCAAACTCCATTGTCAAAACCTTACCGTCTTTGGCAGTAACCGATAATCGAATAAGATCCTCGCGGGAAACGATCACCTTGCGCAGTGAAAGACCTTTTATTATTGAAAATATCTGCCGGTATCGTTCCAGGCGCTGCCCAAGCGAAATACGCTGCAATACATTTTTAGAAAAATGCTGCAAGAAAAAATTACGCATAACTGTTGTATCGCCGGAGTTAAAAGCTTTGAAATATGCCGCTGTTTTTTGTCCGGCCGCTGTTTCAGGTAATTGAACATTCTGTTAGGCAAAGAGCGGGAGGATAAAAAAGGAAAGAGAAAGGAACAACATTGATCCAATTTTCATAGTAGATTCTCCATGAAGTTTATAAAGTGTTACATTTTGGACGTTCAATCAGTGGATTTGTTCCTTTGTCGTATTCTTGTGGGTATCCTTTTACTGATTGTCACTGAATTGTGAGAGAACATCAATCTTCATCATTTATTTATTCATGGACCTTCATTGTGTGGGTTTAGCCTCGATTATCGTTGAGCCTATATGAAGCGTACTGACTAACAAGGAGAGGAAAAATCCCAGAACCATCGATGGTACTAACTTGTTTTACTTTTACTGCCGCCGCAACATTCTGTTGCATATTTCGTGATCAATAACGTATTTAGCATGTGTTCAATAGCAGGGATGCTTCTATAACTCAGGGTGTCAGTGAGAGGAACGCCGAATGAAAGAAGAAAATAGAACCTATAACTCAAGAGCCACTCGTGCAGAAATTTCTCTTGGGAACCTGCGGAATAATCTTTCCATCGTAAAAATCCTAGCAGGGAATGATGTAAAAATTATGGCCATGGTAAAGGCAAATGCTTATGGCCATGGTCTGTATGAAATCTCCAGAGAACTCGTACAACAGGGAGCCCATTATCTGGGGGTCGCCTTTCTCGAGGAGGCAATTTCTCTCCGAAAATGCGGAATCACTGCTCCGATACTCGTTGTGGGGGCTATCAATACAGATCAGATCGCTGAGTTTCTGACACAGAATATCGAGATGACGAGTTCCTCACTCGATCATTCGATCGCGATCGCAGCGGTCGCCAAACAAATGGGAAAAATTGCACTTGTCCATCTTAAAATTGATACCGGCATGGGACGGATTGGTGCACCCTGGAATGAAGCCGAACAGTTTATCGAACAATCGTATGCTTTGGAATCGATCAAAATAAAAGGAGTATATACACACCTCGCGAAGGCAGAATCTGATCCCGGTTTTACAGCACAGCAGCTGAAACATTTCGATACGGTAATCAATGCAATGGAGAAGAAGAAACTCCTTCCGGATCTCGTTCATTGCGCTAATTCCGCTGGAATTATCAATCACAAGTCATCGCACTATTCCATGGTACGCCCTGGAATCATGCTTTACGGATATAATCCGAATGGCTTTCTGCCGGATGTTGCTTTCTCGGGCCGAAAACTGAAGCCGGTTATGACTCTGAAAACAAAAGTCTCTTTTAGCAAGGTGGTCCCGGCTCGAACCGGAATAAGCTATAACCATACCTACACGACAAAGAATCAGACGCGTATTGTCACCCTTCCCATTGGATACGGTGACGGATATTTTCGCCTGCTATCAAATAAAAGCGAGGTCATGATCCGCGGGAAGAAATATCCGGTGGTGGGAACGATCTGTATGGATCAATGCATGGTCGACATTGGGTTGGAAGGGATCGCTGACATCGGAGAGGATGTTCTTCTCTTTGGTGAGATAGACGGAGACGTTCTTCCTTTAGAATCTCTCTGTAAAAGGATCGGGACGGTCACGTACGAGTTTTTGTGTGGGATAACCCAGCGGGTCGCTAGAATTTATCTTGATTAATACTGGAGATTATTTCGAAAAAAAAGACGCCGATGATGTTTTTCACCATCGGCGTCTGTAAACGAATAGCCTCGTTTTTGCTTTCCAAAATCAGGAACATCCTGACGTCGAACCACACTCAAGGCATTTATAACACGAACCGCTTCGAATCATGATGCTGCCGCATTCCTGGCATGGAGGAGCATCGGACTGCATCTCGAAAACCGCCTTCTCATTCCGCTCCAACACCGACGCTGCCTTTGTCGCCGCCGCTGTTAGGATCGCGACCGGTTTCTTCGCTGTTTCGGCACTTACCTGTACTCCGCTTAATTCATTATTCGCGCTGCTTGTACCGCTCTCCTCTTTCATGAACTTCTTCCCCAGCCAGCGGAAAATATAATCGCTTGCAGATTTTGCGATCGGGATTTCCGGATTATTCGTGAATCCGGAGGGTTCATAGCGTGCGTGGCTGAATTTATCAACCAGTACCTTTAACGGAACGCCATATTGTAATGCGATCGATACGGAAGTTGCCAGTGAATCCATCAACCCGGAAATCGTAGAACCTTCTTTGGACATCGTAATGAACAGCTCACCCGGAGCTCCATCTTCAAACATCCCGACAGTGATATAGCCTTCATGTCCCGCAATGCTGAACTTATGCGTGATCGATTGGCGTTCATCCGGTAACCGACGCCGGGCTGGCTTTGCAGCTGCTGGCTGCTGCTTCTCCTGCTTCTTGCCAAGTGATGTACTGAGCGGTTGAGTACGCTTACAGCCATCCCGATAAACCGCGATCGCTTTGAGGCCCAGTCTCCAAGCTTCGATATAGGCTTTCATGATCGCTTCGGCAGTGACATCGTTCGGCATGTTGACGGTCTTGGAGATGGCACCGGAGAGGAAGGGCTGTGCCGCCGACATCATCTTGATGTGTCCCATATATTGAATGGAACGTTTACCATTTGCCGGTTTGAATGCACAGTCAAAAACCGACAGGTGCTCTTCCTTTAAATGCGGTGCGCCCTCAATGGTGTCGTTCTTGTCGATATAGGAAATGATATGCTCGATCTGTTCGTCGTCGTAACCCAGTTTCGTCAGTGCTTCCGGTACTGTCTGGTTGACAATTTTCATCAAACCGCCGCCGCTCATTTTTTTGTATTTCACCAGCGCAATATCCGGTTCGATTCCAGTAGTATCGCAATCCATCATAAAGCCTATGGTACCTGTCGGTGCAAGGACCGTCGTTTGCGCATTGCGTAGACCATGCTCTTTGCCGAGTTCAACGACATCCTTCCACGTACTGCTTTGAGCTTCCCAGAGTGTTGATTCTACGGCATTCTTGTCAATGCGTTCAGCGTAAATACCATGCTTCGCCATAACGTTGAGCATCACATCCCTGTTCTGCGCATAACCGCTAAACGGTCCCTTCACTTCAGCAATCTTGGCAGATTGTTTGTACGCTTCGCCGCTCATGAGCGAGGTGATGGCAGCAGCGAGCGTGCGTCCCTCTTCGCTGTCATATGCAACGCCGCGGGACATGAGGAGCGCACCGAGGTTTGCATACCCCAAACCCAGCGGGCGGTACTCGTGACTGTTCTGCTCTATGGCCGATGTCGGGTAGCTGGAATTCTCAACAGAAATTTCCATGGCTGTAATCGTTACCTGGATCGCTTTCTTCAATGCATCGACATCCAGATCGCCGTTCGTCCTGCGGAACTTCATAAGATTCAGAGAGGCAAGGTTGCACGCACTGTCATCCAGAAACATATATTCACTGCAGGGATTGGAGGAATGAATCGGTGCTGTGTTGGCGCAAGTATGCCAGCTGTTGATCAAGGAATGAAATTGAATGCCCGGATCGCCGCAGATCCATGCTGCATCAGCAATTTGCTTCATCAGATCGCGTGCCCGGAATTTCTCCACCGGTACCCCATCCTTCACCGCTTTGGTCCACCATTCTTTGTCTTCCAGGACAGCCTTCATAAACTCATCGGTAACGCGGATCGAATGGTTTGCGTTCTGATAAAAGACCGAATCATACGCACCGCCGGGGACATTGAATCCACCGTCGTAGCCGGATTCGATGAGTGCCCAAGCTTTTTTCTCTTCTTCGGCTTTGCAGTTGATGAACGTGACAATGTCCGGATGTTCAACATTTAAAATAACCATTTTCGCTGCGCGCCGTGTTTTCCCGCCGGATTTGATTACACCCGCGAACGCATCGAATCCTCTCATGAAAGAAACCGGACCCGACGCTGTACCGCCGCCCGTGATCCTCTCTTTCGAAGAACGGAGTGTCGAAAGATTCGATCCGGTACCGGAACCATATTTAAAGAGCATGCCTTCTGTCTTTGCAAGATCGAGGATAGAAGTCATCGAATCCTGTACAGAGTTGATAAAGCATGCCGAACATTGCGGCTTCTCTTCAACACCCACGTTAAACCATACAGGACTGTTGAACGACATATATTGATTAACCAGGAGATACAGCAGTTCCTGGTAAAATATTTCTGCATCTTGTTCTGATGCAAAATATCCATCCCGCAAGCCCCACGTATAGTAGGATCTGGCAACTCGATCGACAAGTTGACGCACGCTGGTCTCTCGCTGCGGAGACCCGATCTGACCGTAGAAATATTTGGAGACGACAACATTGGTTGCAGTCATAGACCAGAACTTTGGTATTTCGACATCTTTTTGCTCGAAGATCTTCTCTCCGCGATCGTTCGAGATCGCTGCTGTACGGAATTCCCATTCTACTTCGTCAAACGGATGGATTCCCCGCTTCGTGAAATACCGCTCAAACCGAAGTCCATGATTCTCTGTCGTGTGTATGGTTTTAGAGGAATCAACTGAAGCATGAGTGGGCTGCAAATTCCGCATCGAATTCTCCTAACGTAGATAATTATGTACGAGATGATTAAACTCTTGATAATAACATTCTAGGACGTCATGCGACGTCTTGAAGAACCTGATTTCAAGGCTCAATAAAATTGAGTAAACAAAAAACGGTTGGTTGTTGCACGCCTATAAACTCCATACATACCTGCAGGCATCGTGTCATACCTGCTTCGTTCATGAGCGGCGCAACTGGTTGTAAATATATCCGGTTGCGGCGTCTTTGTCAAGTTAATATTTAGGTCTTTTTTCCCTTTTTTCATGATGGCAAAAAAATACTTGACACATCATGCAAATATAGATTTTGAGCACCGCCTATCCGCCACCCGCCTCACATGTCTTCTGGTGAACGGAGTCCATACTTTTTCTATCCGTCACTCCTACCATTAATCAGATACAAAATTATGGCTCTTGCATCGTGGTGTATGTTGACTTACTTTTACCGCTCAAGAATAAAAAAAAGATTTTGGAAATTCCTTGGTTACTGTGATCCTATTTGCTGCTATCACTAATTTGTATGGCCGGCTGACATCTCGTTTCGCACAAAACACACGACCCTTTCTCTTGGATAAGGTGGAAAAAGAATATCAAGGTGTCGGGTACTCCAAACTTCGTTGAACGGTTGAAGTGTTCGCAAAGGTTCGCGCTTCCATGGGTATTCATAACGATGATCTGGTGCTATCATTTCGAAGAACCATCCGGAATGGGTGACCGCTATTCTTTCCATTGTCTATCTTGACGCTGATTACCTATGAATTCATTGCATGCTGATACCAAGAAAGCACGAAATTATATGTAATGACACCAACAGCAAAATAATTATTCTTTCTAACGCACTTCAACTAAAAGAAGTTCTCTCAATCCATTCCGAAGATCCTTCGTTCCACGACAATATCCTCATAACTGACAACATGACTTCAGATAATGTTTCTATCGTGAAGTATTTCTAGCGTGAATGAGATAGGGCAGGTATCCAAAAAAGAGGGGATATACTCAAGTACATTGAAAATTCCAGCAAACGGTGATACTTACTGGAAGATCTTCCTTGTTGTGGGATATCGTGTCGGAGCAAAGATTATTTCGGGAGAGAAATTCGTACCAGCTTACGCTGGATAATGCGATCAGGGACAATCCAGGCATCGCGATAACCTTTTTCTACAAACTCTGGTAACCGCTGATTCGCTTCGTACCGACTCACAAAATCTCCTACTCGTACTTTATAGACCGGTGCATCGTAGACAACATAGATAGAATCACCCATGAATTTTTCCCAGGTCACACTCTTCATCAGGGTGGCCTCATCGACGTTCGAAGAAGAAAATACTTGAATACGAAAACCCTGCACGACCTCTTCCTGAACAATAAGACTATCCTTCGGTATTTCCAAGGGGGCCTGTGGTTTCTTTTCCTCACTCTGAGATTTTTGAATCACCTCAACTTCCTGGTCGAAATCCGCCGGATTCAGTGTTGCTTCATATGTTGACAACGGTAGTTTTCTTTCTTTTTGCACTTCGGGCTTTGCTGCTTCCGGACTTTGCTCGTCTCTCATCGAGGGCTGCGAAGAAGAACATCCCATGACGGCCAGCAACACAACTAGTAAACAAGAAGTGGCTGGACGCAGGTTAATCATTGTATAAAATTGATCCAGCATTGGTCGTACTCTTTTGGATATTGTTGTTTCATGGTATCGCTGAGCGCGAAGGCCTCCCGTCTCTTCTCGTATCTGCCGACACTGACACGATACAATTTCGCACCCTTAACGTAATTATTGAAGACAGGCCGGTCGGCAAATCGTTCCTTCGCTTTTCGTTGCGCACGTAAAGCATTCGCTACACGACCAAACGCTCCAATTTGTACTGTGAACAAGGGATGTTCAGGGCGCACAATTGTTATACGAGGATGAGACGATGATTTTACTTTTGTTACAACAGATGCATGAATAGTATCCTGGCGGGTTTTGAATTTGGGTGCAACCCGCGGTCGTTTTGCTGCTCTGAACTTCGTGGAATCGATCTTTGGTTTTTCGACAGTATCGCGCCGTATTTCACGCCGTAGTACATGCCGTGTCGTATCGATCGGACCGAAGATCTGTACCGGAGTTTTTGCTCTGTCACCTGCACCTGTTTCTTCTGAGGAGACACAGCCACTGAACGAGAGAACAACGCTCAAGGGAAATGCAATAATCGTGAGAAACCGTTTTATCACCCGTTGCTGCTTTCTAGTAGGTTGATGGTGATGCTGCCTTATCCCCGGTAACGATTTTTACGCTCGCGCTCGCCCCGATCCTATCTGCCCCACTTGCAATGAGCTCTAAAGCCTGTTCCTGAGACCGCACTCCGCCTGATGCCTTCACACCCAATTCCGGTCCGACAACCTTCCGCATGAGTGCAATGTCACCGGCTGTCGCACCCCCTTTAGCAAATCCCGTCGATGTTTTTACAAAATCTGCACCGGCGCGTTTTGCCAGTGCGCAGGCTTTTACCTTTTCTTCATCTGTCAATAATCCGGTTTCGATGATGACTTTTGTCAGCACGCCATACCGATGAGCTGTGCTCGTAACGGTCAAGATGTCTTCTTCAACAAACTCAAGCTCTCCGGATTTGAGCATCCCGACGTTGATCACCATATCAACTTCCCGCGCCCCGTCTCTCACAGCCTGATCCGTCTCAAAGGCTTTAGCGGCACTTGATGTAGCTCCCAGGGGAAATCCGATCACTGTACAGACCTTCACATCAGTATCCCGCAAAAGCTGGGCACAGAGTTTCACATATGATGGATTAATGCATACGCTGGCGAATCGATACAGTTTTGCTTCAGCGCATAATTTTTCAATATCCTGACGGGTTGCATCCGGTTTCAACAGCGTGTGATCAATCATCCTGGCAAGGGCAGGATCGAACGTACCCTGGCCTAATCCAACACCGGTTGAAATACGGTCTGCACCGCTCTGAACGATATTCCTGACACCGTCTTTATTGTGGACGACACAGAGATGATCAGTGCAAATGCCGTCCTTGGTACAAGTGTAGGCATTGGTCTCTTTGAGGACCTGTTCGATGAGACGAAGAATTGTTTGTTTATCCATGCATATCCCACAACAGAAAAGGATTTTCTTGCCTGTGTAAATATACGAGAAATATGTTGAGTTACAAGAGCAGCTTTCTCATGGATAGAAAGGAATTACTCGAAAATTTCACCTTGTTCAATCTCATAACCACGGAGAAATTCTACAATACCCATACGTCGTTTCCCTTCTTGTTGGATTTCAAGAAGAGATACCGCACCTTCTCCTGTGCCAATGGAGAGCATACCGGCTGTTCGCTGGAAGACGACTCCGGGATGCGCTGACAGCGCCTCCATCACACTGCTGTGATATATTTTTATGACTTTTCCTTTATGAGTTGTCCATGCAGCCGGATGCGGCGAAAGCCCTCTGATAAAATTGTGCACCTGCCGTGAAGGCATATTCCAGTTGATTCGACAGTCTTCTTTAAAAAACTTTGGTGCTGGACATGCGAGTGCATCATCCTGCAGACGCGGCTGGGCTTTGCCCAGTTCGATCAACCTGACTGTCTGCAGCACTATTTCGGCACCCACCTCAGAAAGTTTATCATGCAGCATACCGGCTGTTTCATCCGGACTAATGTTCACTCGAGCTTGAAGGAGGATCGATCCTGTATCCACTTTTCCCTGGAGAAAAAATGTGGTCACACCTGATTCCCGTTCTCCCTGGATAATTGCCCAGTTGATTGGTGCAGCACCGCGATACTTCGGCAGCAACGAGGCATGAAGATTAAAAGAACCAAGCAAGGGAAGCGTGTATAGTTCTTTCGGTAAAATCCGAAATGCTACAACGACGATGAGATCGGGTTTCAGGGAGCGCATTTCAGAAATGAATTCTGAATCGTTCAGGGTCTCCGGCTGAAGAACGGATATATGGCGCCGGACGGCGAACTCTTTCACCGGCGTACTCGACACTTGCTGACCTCGTCCCCGCGGCTTATCCGGTGCAGTCACCACTGCGGGAATTTCGTACGAATGTTCGAGGAGAATACGCAGACTTGGAACAGCGAATTCCGGAGTACCCATGAATACGATCCGCATCCTGTTATTCCTCCACAGCAGTCACGACGGGATAATCTGTTTCGATCTCTCCCTTCCGGATTTTTCGCAGTTTCCCCAGCAGCATACTTCGCTTCGCTCTCTTCATATGATCGACGAAAAGAATTCCGTCGAGATGGTCCATTTCATGTTGAACAACCCGCGCCAATAATCCGTCGGCAAGAATTTCCTGTTCTTGGAAGTCGGCGTCACGGTACCGGATACGTACTTTCTCAGGACGGTCCACCTCACCACGTACACCCGGGATGCTCAGACATCCTTCCTCCATGATCCAGGAACCCTCTTCACCGAGGATCTTGGGATTGATCAACGCCAACGTACGAGGGAGTCCGGGTGATGTAGGGTGCATCTCGTCTTCCACCTCACCTTCAGCATTTGGCTCGCTCACATCTGAAATATCAATCGTAATGACTCGGCGAAGATCGCCCACCTGTGTTGCTGCGAGACCAATGCCATTTGCCTTGTGCATTGTCTCAAACATATCATAGATGAGTTTCACCATGGAATCATCGAGGCTATCTACGACCTTCGCTTTTTTCTTAAGAACATCAGTTCCAAAAAGATATACAGGGAGAACAGACATAGGAAGATTCTTCTCTCATGATCAAATGTTATTCCGGGCTAAGGAATGGCATGGTGGAAAAAGGACGATTATCGATATTGTTCATACTTTCTCAAAGAGATCATTGGATAATCCTCCTTGCCATTTCGTAACGTTTTTCATAGTAAGAACTTTGCAGCGAAGAGATCGTCACACCAAGCGAAACGCTTGCATGTGCGAACAAATCATCTCCAAGATAAATGCCGACATGAGACGCACTTTCACCCGTGGTGTTAAAAAAGACCAAATCTCCAAATTTCAAATTGCTGAGATCGACCGGCGCGCCTAATTTTGATTGCTCCGAACTCGTCCGTGGAAGCTGACGGCCCATGGAGTTCTTGTACACCGTCATGGTATACCCAGAACAATCCATTCCATCGATGCTGGCACCGCCGAGCACATAGGAGACTCCCATGTATTTGGAAATTTCCCGCATCATCTTACTCTGATCAAGCGGTTTCAGTGCTTCGTTTTTTTCCTTCCGGAAATCGCGGGCACCAATTGCAATACGCTCAACTTCCCGAGGATCCGGTTTTTTATCATTCTCTTTGGTTTCTTCTTCTGCCTCCCTCGAAGCAAATCGTGGACTATGTTTTTCCACTGATTCAGGAGATGATTTTTTTTTCTCCCGGTTTCCAAATCGCGGTGAGGATGCTCCGCAGCCCGCGAAGAACAAGACCGCGAACAAACATCCTATGACCAAGAGTGTGGTATGTCTCTTCACGTTGCGGATGGTGCTTTCAGTAAAGAGAAGCCCCGAACGTGCGGGGCTTGCTTCAAAATATTTTTCTTGCACTCCAAGATCGTCTGCACATTCCTGTTTATCCAAGATAGGCGCGCAGCGCTTTGCTCCGCGAAGCATGGCGCAGCCGCCGGATTGCCTTCTCTTTAATCTGCCGGACACGTTCACGTGTGAGGTTGAATTTCTCGCCGATCTCTTCTAAGGTAAGGGAATGTTCTGAATCCAGGCCGAAGTATAATTTAATAACTTGCGCTTCTCGCTCACTGAGAGTTGCCAGCGCACGCTTCACTTCATCTTTCAACGACTGCTCCAGCAATCCCGAGTCGGGTGTGGGCTGCCGGTTGTCCTGGATGACATCGAGCAGACGATTATCTTCACCCTGTGCAAAGGGTGCATCCATGGATAAGTGCCGGCCGGAGATCTTCAGGGTGTCGGAAACTTCGAAGAGAGACATGTCCAACTCTTCCGCCAATTCGCTTGCACTCGGCTCGCGCTCAAACTCTTGTTCCAAGGTACTGAATGCCTTACCGATTTTATTCAGCGCACCGACACGGTTCAGCGGTAAACGAACGATACGCGACTGTTCGGCGAGCGCCTGTAAGATCGATTGCCGGATCCACCACACGGCATAGGAAATAAATTTAAACCCGCGTGTTTCGTCAAAACGCTTTGCGGCCTTGATGAGTCCGAGGTTTCCTTCATTAATCAAGTCGCCCAGCGACAGACCCTGGTTTTGATATTGTTTTGCCACGCTCACCACAAAGCGCAAATTTGCCTTCGTCAGTTTCTCCAGGGCCTTTTGATCTCCCTTTTTGATGCGCCGTGCAAGATCAATTTCTTCCTGCGGTATCAATAATTCGACTTTGCCAATTTCCTGAAGATATTTATCAAGCGATTGACTTTCGCGATTTGTGTATTGTTTGCTTATTTTCACCATTAACTCTTCTGTTGTACTTGATTTTGATTCTTGTTTCCCATAAGACCGTTATGGGTGTTCCAGCAGCTTCTCCTTATACTATAACAAGCAAAGGAGTATGAAAAGTTCACGTCCGCTGGAGGTCGATCCGATCCACAATTCCAACAATGCTTGCATCTACAGGCGCCATGTCCACCGGTAAGGGAATAACGGCTTCTCGTGAAGTAATATAGAATATCGTTTCCCCAGGGCCGGCACCGACCGTATCCACGGCAATCAGCGGTGAACCCGCATACTCGCGATGAGCATTCAACGGCTGGATGAGTTGAAGTGTAAAGCTCTTCATTTGTTCATCCTTCCGCGTCGACCATAACGTCCCGATCACCTTCGCAAAGAACATACTCGCCTCAATCTGACACGTCCAATTTATCTACGACCGCTACAATAACTGCATCGACCGGTTTGTTTTTTGTCAATGTTGTTTGTCGGGCAGAACTTCCGGACGTCACCAACACAATATCACCGACGCCGGCCTGAACCGTGTCGACAGCCACAACGAATGCATCTTTGAGTTTATAGTCGAGGTCAACATGTTTAACGATCTGCAGCTTCATGCCGACCATCTCTTCGTCTTTGCGCGTCGCCCAAACCGTTCCAACAACTTTTCCAAGAACCATTGTTCACCTATGTATTAGACTCTGCGATTGAATTATTGTTTCCGAGTGCAATAAATTATATAATATTTGCAAGAAAACTGCGACCTGCCAGCGTTTGAGCATTCGAAATACCAAAGAAATCTGCAACGGTCTTACCGACATCCGCAAACGAGCTCCGAACTCCGAGGTCGATATTTTTCTTCCCTGATGGTGAATAGCTTAAGATAGGGACGTATTCACGTGTATGATCGGTACTTTGATCTGTTGGGTCATTCCCGTGGTCGGCGGTGAGAAGAAGCACGTCACCTTCGCCAACGCACGATTGAATCTCCGGAAGTTTTGCATCAAATTCCTCGAGCGCTCGTGCATACCCTTTTATATCCTGCCGATGGCCAAAGAGCATGTCGAAATCTACCAAATTCGCTATCAGGAACCCGGAGGCCATCGTTCGACCGATTTTTATTATCTCTTGAATACCTTCTGCATTCGATGTTGTATGGATTTTCTCCCGCAATCCCCGGCCACAGAACAAATCATCTATCTTGCCAATACCTGTCGTTTGTACTCCGTGTTCAACTAGAAGGTCCAACACTGTCCTTGAAGCAGGTTCAACAGTATAATCGCGACGAGATGGTGTACGTGTATATGCACCGCTTGTTCCTACAAATGGGCGCGCGATGACACGTCCCACGCGATGTTCACCAACAACGACCTGCTGGCGTGTCTTCTGGCAAATTTCATAGAGACGATCAAGCGGAATAACGTCTTGATGCGCCGCTATCTGAAATACCGAATCACCGGATGTATACACAATTGGGAATCCTGTCCGCACATGGTCATCACCCAGCTCTTTGATGATTTCTGTACCGGATGCAGGCTTGTTCCCCAAATAACCTTTGCATTCAGTGACGCGTAAAAATGTATCTAGCAAGGTTTGAGGAAAGCCCTGGGGATACAGCGGAAAGGCATGTTGTGTAACGATACCTGCAATTTCCCAATGACCCGTCGTGCTATCCTTCCCCTTCGATGCCTCCGCCATCTTCCCATAGCACCCGGATGCAACGACAACCCTATCAACACCTTCGATATCGGTAATGTTGCCAAGTCCGAGCGATTCCAGGTGGGGCAATCGTAAGCCGTTTACTTCCCGGGCAATATTCGCAATAGTATTTGTTCCCTTATCACCATACATGTCTGCGTCCGGCAATTCGCCAATGCCGACACTGTCAAGGATGATGAGTATGAATTTAGAATTCTTCAATACGATTCGAATTGTCCGGCGGATGGACGACGAATGAGATTGCTATCCTAGAATCTCCTTTTCATTGCATTTGCACAGCTGCACACGCTGACGGTTGAACCGGTAGGAACCATGTGCTGAACGGACCGACTGAACATAGAGCGTTGGGGTCTTCACCGTGCCGCATTTAGGGCACTTGATACCTTTTTCTTGTCCTGCTTTTTTTGCTTTCTCAGCAAAATCGGTTTTTTTTGCCATCTATTTCTCCCAAAATTCAATTACGGATTGTTATTTAATATACTCGAACGATATTACCGCCCGCTTCAACTGCTTTGCGGAGAACCCGGTCTGCATTTTCTATGAGTTCGACATCTGAAGCTTCGTCCATCACTCCGGCCACTCCAATACTGATGGTCACAGAGAAACTCTTGTTATCGATATTGATAATATTACTGGCCACATTTTTACGGATCTTTTCCGCCCAGAGTGAAGCCTCGTTTGATGTGGTGTTCACCAACACAACAACGAAACAATTGAAGTCAAACCTGCCAACGACATCGTACGGACGGATGGAAACCTTCACCATGCGGCCAACATTCTGAAGGATGAAATCAAAGGCTTCTCTGCCATAGCGCGCGATATGGTCATCCATACGATCAACGGAAATCATCACCAGCGATAAATCTGTAGAGAAGTCGTTTGCACGGAGAACCTCCTCCTGCAAGCGCCCTATAAAACTCTTTCGCGTCGAAACGCCTGTGGTTTCATCGAGCGAGATGTAGTTATTCATTACTTCCGTTAAACTAAGGATTTCAAGCGCCCACGACGACGTCTCTGTCAGTTTCTGAATAAGCTTTACATCAGCATCGGAATACGTTTTTGGATCCTTGCTCTCGACAACTAAAGCTCCATAGCACCGGCTTAACGAATTGAGCGGTATGATCAAGAGAGCTCCCTTGGAATCGCATCGTTCAGCCTGATAAAATCGGGGCACTGCACTATTCGTCAGATCATCTACTATTTTCGGAACACCGGCCTGGATGACATTGGCTACCAAACTCTGTTGCACATCCAGCTCGCACAACAACGGGACATACGGATCATTCATACGGTTGAGGAGATGATGGACTATCCAGGACTTTCGATTGTCATCAAACAGCACCACCGCGACATAATCCCATGGAATAAGTCTCGAAACTTCCTCCGCGAGAGATCGCGTTATCGACTGCGCCCCAAAGTCGATACTCAGTTGTTCCCGCATACGGTTAATAGATCGTAGAACTTCAGAATCCAAGAGCAGATCGTACTTGGATGTGTAACTCCGGATGAGCGTCGAAACAAGCTTCGCAATCTGGGCAAGCGACGAAATAGTTTCATTCCCGTACGCATCGGCTTCTAAACAATCCAAAAGGAGAACAGCAACGGGATCCTGCGACTGTGCACCCCCATAAAAGATCGGGATTCCGACAAAAGTTTTTACTGCTTCAGAAGATTGATAATACGGCAGAATATCGCTTTGGCCGAGAGTATGAACATAATTCACTATTTGCGGTTTCCCATGTACTGCAATTTGGCTCGCCAAATCAGATCCAATGGATAACCGTCTATGTGTCATAAACTTATCGCTGTCAGACACATGACTTTCGAGAACCAATTGTTGTTTTTCCCTGTTGACCCAAAACAGTGCGACCGTATGGGCAAAATGGACATCTTTTACGACATTTAAAACACGCTGGATTAAGGCGTTGAATTCTGCCCGAGGTCCTTTTTCGGCATTCTCTCCATTATCCGGGGCTTCTATAAATTCATTCAACTCAAAAACTGTTGAGGTTGGTTTTTCTGAAGCCTTTTCTTCAAGCGTCATGCGAGTTTGCTCATGTTGTACTGGTTGTGGATGTTCTGACTCTTCAATAAAATCAATCTGATATTGTTTGCCAGAAGCTTGAAAATCATCGAAAACGAGTTTCTTCATTTGCGTGTCTCCTTCTTCCGAAGTAAAAGGAGGACGATCTTCTCCTGTTTGTTCAGAAATTTCTTTCCGTCTTCCTATCCTCACCATCACATATGCAATCAATGCTCCCGAAGCTAGAAAGAGCATCGTCCTGACAAATGGTGAGGAGAGGATGATCCCCCCAAAAAAAGAAATGACGCCCCCCGCCGCAATCAATTTCTCTACCTGCGTTATCGAACGCACAAGAAGAATGATTGTGTTGAACCTTCGGGCGTCAGTCATTGAGTATAAAGAGTCTAATGGTTGCCCTCAATTTACATTGAATTTAGCTGTTTTGTGCGGGAAAGTCAACCAATCAGATAGATATTAATAGTTTCTCACATATCACATAAGCTGATCGGTTTTATCTTGAGCTTTGACTTGCTATTGTCTTGCGACAGTGTTTTTTTTTGCATAAATTTTTCTTGTAGAGTTACCCTTGCTTCATTTCCTAGGAGTAATCATTCCCATGAAAGCTGTCATCATGGCTGGTGGATTCGGCACTCGATTGCGCCCGCTCACCAGTAATATTCCCAAACCGATGGTTCCTATGGCCAACAAGCCCATCATGGAACATATCATTGAATTACTCAAGGCCCATGGGATAAGGGATATCGTCTCGACGCTCTTTTATCAACCCGATGTAATTATTGGTCATTTTGGCGATGGAAGTGCTTTTGGCATTAATATGCAATATCGGAGAGCAGAAGCTGATTATGGCACAGCGGGGAGTGTTCGCAATGCGAAAGACTTTCTTGATGAACGCTTTCTCATTATTAGCGGCGACGTTCTCACAGATTTTGACTTATCCGCTGCAATTCGGTTCCATGAAGAAAAGAAGGCGAAAGCTACCATTATGCTGACGCGCGTCTCCAACCCGCTCCAATATGGGGTCGTCTTGTCCAAGGAGGATGGAAAAATTACACGTTTCCTGGAGAAACCGTCATGGGGTGAGGTGTTCAGTGATACAATCAATACGGGAATCTATATCTTAGAACCTGATGTGTTGGATCTGTTACCCGAAAAGCAAGAATTCGATTTCAGCAAGAACCTTTTTCCTCTTCTCCTGGAACGCGACCTTGGTCTCTATGGCTATATCGCCAAAGGATACTGGAAAGACATCGGCAGTTTGAACGAATATCAAGACGCACACATGGATTTTCTTCGGGGCGACGTTAAACTGAACTTCGAGGGAACAAGACAGGGCAATCTTCTTCTTGGTGAAGGAACGACCGTTGAAACGGATCCCCGCAATCTTTCAGGAACAAACGCTATCGGAAAAAATTGCCGCATCCACACTGGTGCCATCATCAGCAATTCCGTTATCGGCGATAATTGTGAAGTTCTCCCCGGTGGGGTTGTCCGGAATTCAGTCATCTGGAAGAATTGCAGAATTGGCACGCGCGCCGAGCTCTCCCTGGATGTCCTCGGATTCGGATGCGTTATCCACGATGACACGGTTATTCTCGAGAATGTCTTTATCGGTGATTCGTGCAACATAGGAAAGCGGAGCAAACTCCTTTCTAATATCAAAATCTGGCCTGCGAAATCTATCGAAGAGGGTTCCATTGTCACCCGAAGCCTCGTCTGGGAGGATCGATGGCTCCGGGATTTATTTACTGATGCTCGGATCACCGGTTTATCGAACTTAGAAATCAATCCAGAGTTTGGAGCCAAGCTCGGAGCAGCGTTTGGCGCACTTGTTGGCACCGGATCCACCGTGGTCACCAGCCGTGACTCGGATAACGTCTCCCGAATGATCAATCGTGCAATTATGTCCGGATTAATGTCTGCAGGTATTCATTGCCTCGATCTCCGTGCAACCTCGATCCCCATTGTTCGTCACGAATTACGGACCGGTAAAGAACGCGGTGGTATTCACGTTCGCAAATCACCGTTCGATATCAACAGCTCTGATATTATTTTCTTTGATGGACAGGGAAAAGATCTTCCCTCCAATAAAACGAAATCCCTGGAACGTCTCTTTTTTGGTGAAGATTTCAGCCGAGCCCATCATAGTCAGGTTGGTTCCATTTCATTCCCCGAGCGAACAACGGAAAGTTATATCCAGCGTTTTCTGGAAACCCTGAATACCGAGACGATCCGCTCTGCTGGTCTCAGGTTGGTCATCGATTATTCAAACGGTATTGCCTCGACGATCTTCCCGAATATCGTGGGAAACTTGGACGTTCAAGTTGTTGCATTGAACGCGTATCTGGACAGCCGAAAAATTACGCGGACGAAGGAAGGATTTGATGAGTCGCTGCGTCAGTTGGCATATGTCGTGACATCCTTGAAGTACGACGTCGGATGCATGTTTGATGCAGGAGCGGAAAAGATATTCATTGTTGATGAACACGGTTCTATTATTGACAGCGACCGCTTGTTATCGTTGATGATAAAATTTTTAGTGCTTTCCAAATCTAATATCACTAAAATCGCAGTTCCCATTTCGGCCAGTGGAGAAGTCACTCTTATCGCAAAAGAATACAACTTAGAGGTAATCAAGACTCGCGACAGCCATCTGGCATTGATGGATGCCGCCACGGACAAACAGATCAAGTTTGTCGGTGGAACCAAAGGCGGCTTTATCTATAATGAATTTCTCTTCGCCTCCGATGGGATGTACTCTATAGCCAAATTGCTCGAGTTTATTGCGAAGACCGGAAAAAGAATAGGTGACCTCGATAAGGAGACGCCAAAACTTCAATTCGTGAAAAGAAATATTTCCTGTCCGTGGCATGTCAAGGGACGAATTATGCGAAAACTTACAGAGCAATCGGAAGGAATTCCCAGGGAATTAGTTGAAGGAATCAAGTTGTACCCGGAGGGCGTGAATTCGCAGACATCACTCCTTCTGAATCCAGATCGCGCAAGACCGGTCTTCCATATCAATGCAGAATCTCCCGATATCGCTACAGCGCAACATCTCGTCGACGAATATGAGACACGAATTCGGGTGTGGATTGACAGTGAGCGGAACGAGGAATTGTAAATTCATTTGTATTTTGACAGAATTTCTGCAATCTTAAGAGTGAAAGCCGCGTTGGAAATGCCCTTGAGCAATCTCCAAGCGGCTCTGCCAATTTGGAGACGTAGATGAAAATTACTGATATCCTCAATGAATCTGTGATACGAACGAACCTCTCCGGTGCATCGAAAGATGAAATTATCAATGCGATGATCGAACTCGCCGCTACTCAGAAGCAAGTCGTTGATAAAGCACGGATGCGTAATGCGATTTTTGAACGTGAAAAAATCATGTCGACCGGGGTGGGATCGGGTTTCGCAATTCCGCATGGTAAAACAGATGCCGTCAGCGATATTGTCGCGGCATTTGCAGTAACAGCGCAGCCCATTGACTATCAATCATTGGACGACCAACCGGTGCGGCTGGTATTTCTTCTGGTCGGGCGCGACAATATGGTTGGACCGCATATTAAGCTGCTCAGCCGAATTTCGCGTTTGATGAATAAGGAAGATATTCGGAAGCAGCTCCTCGAAGCAGAAACACCCAACGATGTCCTCGAAATCTTTCGACAGGAAGAGGCAACGATTTCGGAGGGATAGCCTCGCACACCGTGTAGCTGAGTTCACACTGATATTCTACTCGACAGCACAGATTAACCCTGCAGGAAGGATGACAGATTGAAATTCCGATCTATTAAAGGAACCAAAGATATTTTGCCGGAAGAAGTGACCGGCTGGCAGCATGTGGAAACGACTGTCCGCCGCGTCATGCACGACTTCAACTATCGCGAAATCCGCACTCCTGTGTTTGAGCAGACAGACCTGTTTACCCGCAGCATTGGCGAGCTAACAGACATCGTCAGTAAAGAGATGTACACCTTTCTGGATCGAAGCGAAGACAGTATAACACTTCGTCCTGAAGGTACAGCTACCACACTTCGCGCGTATATACAAAACAATCTTGGAGAGCAATCACCCCTCACAAAAGTATATTACATCGGACCGATGTTCCGGCAGGAACGCCCTCAAGCCGGGCGGCTAAGACAATTTCATCAATTCGGTGCTGAAGCGTTGGGTGCCTCCTCCCCGCAACTGGATGTTGAAATGATGGTACTCCCGATGGAAGTGTACAGGCGGCTTGGTTTGGAGAGCGGTGCATTGAAGATTAATTCGGTGGGATGTGAAACATGCCGTCCAAAATATAAAAAGCTCCTGCAACGAGAACTCCGGAATGTGTTCACTCAATTATCGCCTGACAGTCAGGCCCGTGTCGATCAAAATCCGCTCCGTGTTCTGGATTCTAAAGATGCAAACGACCAGAAAGTGACTGCCGGCATGCCGATCATTAGCAACCATCTTTGTGAGGACTGTTGTGTGCATTTTACATCGGTTCAATCGCTGCTCGATGCACTCAACATAACGTATGCCGTTGACGGCAGACTTGTGCGTGGATTGGACTATTATACAAAAACAGCATTTGAAATCACCAGTACGGCCCTTGGATCGCAGGATGCGCTCGCCGGCGGCGGCAGATATGATCTGCTTGTTGAAGAACTTGGCGGAAAATCTACTCCCGGCGTCGGCTTTGCAGCCGGGATTGAGCGATTGCTTATGGTCCTTACTTCGCTCGGGAAGAATCGATCAGATTCGACCGTACCGACTGTGTACTTCGTCGGGTTGGATGAGCCAGCCCGCATCTGGTCCTTTCTTAAGGCGAATGAACTGCGCCGGCAGGGAGTATGCACGGAGGTCGATTATCTTGGACGAAGCGTGAAAGCTCAAATGAGAGAAGCGAACCGTCAGCGGGCACAATATGTCATTGTGGTAGGAGAACAGGAACTGAAAACCAAATCTGCCAAGCTGAAGAACATGCTCACCGGCGAGGAGACTCTTATTTCCCTTGACTCTCTCCGGATTCCATCCTGACTATGGCTTCCAAGAATAAACGTGATCCGGTGTATACACTTAATATTTTTCCTCATTACGATGAAAAGACGAAAAGGGATGTAGTGGTTTTCTTGGTTCAGACGACGAAAATCTTCGTCAGTTTCCGGTATGAAATTCTCTTGGAAGACATACAGACCGATGATAATATTACCTTGAAGATTACCGGACTCCATGTGCCGGAGTTACTTATGCCGCAGACTGGTCCAGCTCAAGGACGTCGTGATTATGTCAACCTTAATGGAACGTACACGGTCGTGGTCGTCAAACCCGACAAAACTGAAAATGAATTCTCAGTGGAGATCTCACCGGTAGATATTAATATTAAACGAAAACCGAGAAGTCCATTTATCCTGGTTTCCAAAGATCCGGTAATACTTTCCTAATTCTAATTTCCATACTTGTTTTTTCTTGAGATCCTATGTGTCCTCGACTTTTTCAAATCGGCCCTTTTACAGTCTACGGATATGGACTCATGCTTGCTTTGGGGTTCATCGCCGGCAGTTACCTTTTCGTGAACGAATTCAAGCGTCGTAAGCTTGATCCGAATATTGCCAACAATATCACACTCATCGCACTGGCAGCAGGGGTTGTTGGTTCAAAAATACTTTATCTCTTGGAAAATATTCCCTCCTTTCTCGCCGATCCGGTAGGTATGACATTCAATCCAGGCGGACTAACATTCTATGGAGGGTTTCTCCTGGCATCCTTGTCCATATTCCTGTACGGGAAAAAGAAAAATATTAAATTCTTCACAATTGGCGATGCAATCGCCCCAGGCTTAATGATCGGATACGGCATTGCACGCATTGGTTGTCATCTGGCCGGCGACGGCGACTATGGCTTCCCGACGACCCTTCCATGGGGAACAGATTATTCCAAAGGTACATACCCGCCATCGATCGCATTCAGAGATTTTCCGGAGATCACCAGTCGATTCCCCGGTGGTATTGTTCCCGACACAGTTCTCTGTCACCCCACACCGGTGTATGAGCTGATCATCTGTGCATTGATGTGCTGGTTTCTCTGGAGCATCCGAAAAAAGACTGCGCCGATTGGAAAGCTCTTTATGATGTACCTCGTCCTTGCCGGGGTCGAGCGATTCTTCATTGAGTTTCTCCGTCCTAATCCGAGATACATTTTGGGTTTAAGCGAAGCACAGCTCATAGCAATCGTTCTCATGTCGATCGGAACATTTGGCTGGTGGAAATTGTCATCATCTTCACAGGCAGTACAGCGGCATGGATAATCTTATCATTGGCAGACAACCGGTACTGGAAGCTCTGAAGTCCCGTCTGCCTCTAGAGAAAATATTGATCCTTCATGGCACTTCCGGCAGCCATATCGATCAGGCAAAACAGTTGGCCCGGAAACTCGCCATTCCTGTAAAGAAAACGGACAAAGAACGATTTGCTGAGCTCGCAGGCGACACTCAATCGCAAGGGATCATCGCCGTCATTGATTCGTATCGCTATGTGGAAGTTGAGGATATCCTAGCTCTCGCACATAAGAAGAATGAATCCCCCTTTATCCTTGTCCTTGATGAAATAGAAGATCCGCATAACCTTGGTGCGCTTGTTCGAACGGCAGAGTGCGCCGGAGTCCACGGTGTCATCATTCCTCTTCATCATGCAGCATCGGTCAATTCCACTGTGGTAAAAACATCCGCGGGAGCGACCGCCCATCTTCCCATCGCACGCGTTACCAACATTGCTCAGACGCTTGATGATCTAAAAAAAGTCGGAGTCTGGATTGTCGGAACTGAGATGAGGACTGACAAGCGGTACTTCGACCATGACTATCGCGGAGCTTTAGCAATTGTCGTGGGGAATGAAGGAAAGGGTTTACGGCGACTGGTCAAAGAGAAATGCGATTTTCTTGTAAAGATACCAATGCACGGAAACATTGAATCCCTCAACGCTTCGGTGGCGGGAGCGCTCGTAATGTTTGAAGCGGCAAAGGGAAGATATCAAAATGAAAAGCGGTAACGCAACGCTTTCGTGTTCGTGCCCCTTCTTCTTTGTGGTATTCTTCATTGTGAGAACTGAAGAGAGCGACGACAAAGGTCACCATAACACGCAGCCTGTTTATTCCCCTCCCTCTTCGCCCTCTTTCGCTAGACCATAGCGTTTCATCTTCGTGTAGAGATGACTGCGTTGGATTTCCATTGCCTCCGCTGCTTTCGTAACATTCCACTTGTGTATTTCCAATTGCTTCTTGATAAATGCTGCTTCGGCGCGTTCTTTGAAATCCTGGAACGTTCCGCTGATCTGCAGCATACCGGAATCTTCGCTGCTGCCCGTTCCCCCGAGGGTGTCGAGCACAGAGATATCGATCATCGTACCGGGCGATAAAATGACGAGACGCTCAGCGGCATTGCGTAATTCGCGTACATTGCCGGGCCAGTCACGCTGCATCAGAATATGAAGCGCTTCCTTCGAAATTGTTTTCACAGCGATACCGTTTCGCTCGCAGACGTCTTCGATGAACGACTTCACAAGAATCGGTATATCATCGCGATGGTCTCGAAGTGCAGGCGCATGAATCGGAATCACATTCAACCGATGAAAGAGGTCATTGCGGAAATTTCCTTTCCCGATTTCATCCTTAATATTTTTATTCGTCGCAGCGAGCACACGAACATCGACATGAATAAGCTTATTTCCGCCGACCCGTTCGATATTTCCTTCTTCCAGCGCTCGTAATACTTTTGCTTGCGCCTGCATGCTCATATCACCAATCTCGTCGAGGAAAAGCGTTCCCTCGTCCGCCTGTTCAAACTTCCCAATGCGCTGCACCGTCGCGCCAGTGAACGATCCTTTTTCATGGCCAAACAGTTCCGACTCGATCAACTCCGATGGAATTGCCGCACAATTTACTTCAACAAACGGCTTTGAGGTTCGTTTGCTTTTTCGACGAATAGCCCGGGCAATCAGTTCCTTTCCCGTTCCATTTTCTCCGGTGATCAGTACACGAGCATCGCTCGGTGCTACACGAGTGATCACTGCGAGGATTTCTTTGATCTTCTCACTCTCGCCCAGAATACGTCGTTTTCCTTCTACACTCTCCTGCAGTTTCTCAAAATCCTCTGAGAGTTTTGCTTGCTGCATGGCGTTCCGAATTGTGACAAGAAGCTTGTCACGGTCCAATGGTTTAGAAAGAAAATCGAACGCTCCGAGTTTCGTCGCTTCCACCGCAGTTTCGATGGTACCGTGCCCGGAGATCATGATCACGGGAAGCTTTTCATTCTTGTGCCGGATCTTCGTTAACACCTCGATGCCGTCCATACCGGACATTTTCACATCCAAGAGGACACCGTCGAACGGAAAGCGGTCAAGCTTTTGCAGTCCTTGTTCCCCGTTTTCTGCGAATTCAACCTCGAAGTGTTCATATTCAAGAATCATTTTGAGTGAATCCCGAACGGATTTATCATCATCAACAATGAGAATGGTTTTCATGCGCAGTCTCACAGACCGAAGTCAGCATTCCAGTGGATTGTCAGTTATTTACGATGTTCCTGTTGAAAAGTCAAGTAGTCGGACGGAAGAAGTGTTTTCACGATGAGAAGATCACGTCCAAAGCTTTCGCCATGGTTATTGGCTCGCTTATCACGCGTATCTTCGGCGCCTCCGACAACTATTTTTGCTTCTCCCCATTCGATAAGGTCCCCTGTTGTCCGCGTCAACTCCGATGCTTCAGACGAGTACGCTAGATAGGCCGATCCAAAGAAATGCTGGAGTTTATCCCGATCACCAACCTGACCAGGAGGCGTGTCTGCATAGATATGACGGGGAAGGTGCTGGATCCTGGCTTCAAAAACGGTGTCCTCTTCAAACGTGAGCGGGACTTCTAACGATGAAAAACCCGGCACTTTCACATTTATTTTTCGATGCTCCAGTACCGCCACAAACGAAAGAAAGAGCGCCCGCGCAATATTGTAATCAGCTATTTTCAGTGCTTTCAAATAGATAGCATCGATAGAGCGCATATCACCGCACCGGTTCCGAAGAATTTCGAACCGTTCATCAAGAATGTAAGCTCGGATACGTTTACTATCAGTTACGAGTTGCGGTGTAAAGGTATTTGAAAGAAACGTGCCAAGAGAAAACGACCCGGACTGTTCTTCATCAAAATCCCATGAAAGATCGTCAGAGCTCTTCCCACCATCACATTGTGCAGAGACCTCAGTGTAGAGTAGGAGCCCCAGGAAACAACAGAGGAAGAGTGAGGTGTGGATGCGATATTTACGGTACTCTGACTGGTCCATTATACATTTCGATACTACGTAAAAAGGGTACACAGGTTTCCCTTAGGATCTATGAAAAAGAGATATTACTGTCGTTGCGGCAGTATCCCTTTCGTCCAAATATCGTAGAACAGATCTTTTGCTTCTTCGTTTTGTGGATTGAATTTCAGAGCCTCGAGAGCAAAACCCGCAGCACGGCCATCCTTGTGCAGATAACGGAGACAGCGGGCAAGCTGAAGGAAAAGAACATCGTCCTGTATATTCGAGCTATGTGTATAGGCTGCACGTATCTGAATCGTTCGCGCATACTGGTCCATGGCGAGTGCATAGCGCTGCGTTCCAAAGAAAATATCCGCCAGCCGTGCACGGTAGCGGTCGACGGTATCAGAAACAAGTGCAATACTTTTACGAAGAAGACGTTCACACTCTTTCGTCTCCCTTGGGGAGAGAATATTTGTATGAATACGTTCATGTGAGTATTTTGTCCATGCATAACGTTCGAGAACATTCGGATCATCTGGTTGAAGCTCCAGAAGCGTCTTGCGGTACCCTATCGCTTCATCGGAAAGCTGCAAGCGTTCGGCAACTTCTGCCAAGAGATCCAGAAGACGGATATCTTTGGGTCGACGTAATCGAAGCTCGGTGAGAACACCGTATCCAAAACTAGTGTTTCCACGAAGATTTTCAGTATGCAGCATACCGATATTCCATAATTCCTCATCGGTGAGTCGTCGAACTGCGGAGAGTATTCGCAGCTGGAGGGCAATTGAATCACATCTCATGCGATCATCAAATCCTGAAAGATGTATCCCTTTATTGACAAAGAAAGCACTGGGTGCACCGTACTCTACCCGAGGATGGTCTTCGGTGTTGAATTCTCCCGCCCCAACATAGCGAGCCACAGATTCGGGAGAAAGCATTTCCAGCGATAATAAGGTTGCAATATCCGGGATGGTGATACGATCCAAATCTTTTTTTACTGCAGGCATAGCTATGGCTGTCCGCAACCGCTCAAAGTCAAATCGAATCTCCTGGTCGCAACCGATCAACATAATATCACCGTTCAGCGGCTGCCACATCGATACGAAGTTAAAACTCGATTGGAACGATCGTACAACCATTTTAAAAATGTTGTCATTCATCTCGTAGGCGTGAAACCATTGCACCATAAGTCCGCCATCGTTCATCTTTCGTTTACATTCTTCAAAAAATTCTTTGGTATAGAGACTGCCGATCCCGGCAATCCAGGGGTTCGACGGTTCACTGACAATGATGTCATACCGCCGCTGCGTAATTTTGAGAAATGCATGAGCATCTTCGATAAACAGCTTTGTCCGAGAATCGTTCAATGGACGATAATTTACCTCATCAAATTCCGAACATGCCTCCACAACCTCAGGTGAGATTTCCACACAATCAACACTTTTTACCGGATGCGTGAGGATACTCCCTACGGTGACGCCGCTCCCCAGACCAATCACCAGGGCATTCTGCAGGTTATGATGAAGCAAAGAAGGGATCTGCCCAAGCAAGACTTGCGTTGGAAGATCGCCCCTTGACGACGCATCCGGTTTGCCGTTGACAATGAGAACTCTTTGCGGGCCGTCCGATGTTATCCCTTCTACCACGCCGACCGTTGCCATCGTCCCTTCTTTATAATAACGTACTCTGATCAAAGCCGACTGTTGCGCAAAAGCAGAATAACTTGCTGGCGGTTCCGTATTGGTGTTGATATTCCGGAACACGCCTGAAAGCATTGCACCGCGACTCCAGTTCGGAACGAAGACTGCATACAATGTGATGGCCAGAAAAACCACAGGCAAAACAATGGTTATTTGCCGGCGCGAAAATGCAGGGGTGAAAACTATCAGAAATATTGCAGCAGCCAGATTACATCCTATTCCCACTTCAATTGTGTGTTTCACTCCAATCAGCGGAATCAAGACGAGACCGGCCAGCAGTGAACCGATAACCGTACCAAGCGTATTCACTGCAAAGATATTTCCCACAGATTTACCGAGAGCATCAATCGCGTATGATGCAATGCGTGTTGCGATGGGAAGCGACATTCCTAAAAAGATCGTCGGTACGATCATAAGAGTGAAACCAAAGAGAAATTGAATAGCCAGAAAAAGCGGATACGTACCTTCATTGCGGATGAGAACCGATGCAACCCTCCAAAAATCATACGGAATACGCGCATAGAAGGGAAGCATGAACAGCATTGAGAGAACGATACCGATCTGACACCATGCCAGGAAAGCTGTGAGGTTTTTTATTCTCTGAACAAGCGTTGAAACGATGTAGCTGCCGAGAGTAATTCCGGTAATAAACGCGACCAGCATGATAGCAAATGAATAGATTGCAGATCCCAAAACCGGAATCAACAAGCGCACCCATGTGACCTCATAGATCATAGCTGCGAGGCCTGAAATTCCTGCTACAGTCACTGCAAGAATCATTTCACGTCGGGAAAACACTCTGAGGGCTTCTTCCTTTTCTTCTGCGAGGTTCCCTTCAGGGATATGCCACCGAGACAATAAAAACGCCAATGCTCCAAGCAAGAGATTAACAACCGCTGTCACATACACCGTCATACTTAATCCAAGAATCCTGATCAAAAAGAAACCCGCAAGAAATGATCCAAGAACCGCCCCGAAGCTGTTTAAGAAATAGAGTAACGCAACATTTTTTTCCGATTCTTCTAATCTGCGCGAGATGAATCGAACGAGCACCGGTAAAGTGCCGCCCATCAAAATTGTCGGGATCAATAACGTGCAGCAGCTGATGAACAGTTTGAGAAGAAGGACGACTGCCCCGTCGCTTGGAAGGCGCGAGGAAATAACAGTCGAAATAAATAGATCTTCCAGCAGTTCAAGGAATTTTGGATAAAGCAGACAATAAAGACCGATGCCTAACTCTAAAAGTGCATAGAGTCTCAGCGGCTGCCGAACCTGATCCACTTTCCTTCCCCACCAAGCCGCACCAATTGCTAATCCCGCCATAAACGTAGCAAGAACAATCGTCTGTGCGTACGTGGTATTCCCAAGAAAAAGAGTAAGATATTTGAACCATACGATTTGATAAATGAGTCCCAGTGCACCGGAGAAGACAAACAGGAGACCAATAAGAGAATGGAGCGTTTCACGCGAAAGGAGCTTCATGGGAACATAACTTTCTGAAACAGATCTGAAATCAAGATGTATGTTTTATGTCGACCGACATGGGACGTTTATTCTTGGGACAAAAAGATCCGTAAATTCTCACGCTGATATTTCGTGGAGGATGCACCTGTTCCTGCGGAGTCGAGCTCATCGATAACCGAGACTATACAAAAAACCGTACATTGCGTACAGTCTTTGCGCTCTCATCACACTGGGCTATTGCGCTGACTGAAATTTCTTTTGAAAATATTCCGCAGTTATTTGCAACCCTTCATCCAGCTGAACAAGCGGACGCCACCCAAGTTCGCGCTCGATTTTCTTTGAACTGATAACGCTCCTCTGCTGTTCCCCTGCTTTCGGCGGGGCATGCTGTTCCAGACATGTGGGATGAAGGTGGCTTCGCAATTCAAAAAAAAGCTTATTGACATCACTCTCGACACCGGTACCTATATTATAGATCGCCGAACCATTGTACGAAAGAGCAAGGAGGTTTGCTTGGACGACGTCTCCAACAAATGTGTAGTCGCGTGTTTGTTTCCCGTCACCGTTAATGACAGGCTGTTCCCCTTTAAGCATTTTACTGCAAAAGATTGCAACAACACCGGCTTCACCATGCGGATTCTGCCGGGGTCCATAGACGTTGGCATAGCGCAGAATAACATGATTGATGCCATACACTGCTTTATAATAAAAAAGATACTTCTCTGTACAAAGTTTCGTGATACCATACGGCGAGAGCGGTCGTGTCGGATGCTCCTCGTCAGCGGGGAAATAATCCTGTTCGCCATAGATGGCACCGCCAGTTGAAGAAAAGATAAATTTCTTCACGCCATATTTCCGCGCCTGTTCGAAGATATTTAATCCGCCAAGGACATTCACCGAAGCATCAAATGCCGGATCTGCCACTGACCTCCTGACATCCATCTGTGCAGCATGATGATTGACAATATCAATCTTTGCTTTCTGGAACACATCCCCCAGTTTTTCACTCCGTATATCGAGTTGGTAGAATTTCGCCTTGGGATTGATATTTTCAGGAACACCACCGGAGAGATCATCAACGATCACGACGGTATGCCCTGCGGCGATGTACGCATCAGAAATGTGCGATCCAATAAATCCGGCGCCTCCTGTTACAAGAATATTCATCATGACTCTTTCAATGTCGTTATGTGGTACTCTGAACATGCTTCAATGCTTTTTTCCCGATATCGCTGCGATAATACGCGCCATCAAAGGTGATTTTCTCAACAGCACGGTATGCATTCCGTATGGTCCGTTCCAGTTCGTCGTTGTATCCAATCGCCGTGACACCGAGGACACGTCCGCCAGAAGTGACGATTTTGTTTTCGACGGCCTGGGTCCCGGCATGAAAAACCACGACACCATCTTCCATTTTGATGTTCTCAAGTCCAAAGATCTGTTTTCCGGTCTGATAGTTGTCGGGGTACCCATGGGAAGCCATAACAACACATACTGCAGTCGCTGCATGCAATTTCACTCTCGATGGATCGAGCTTCCGTTCTGCAACCAAAAGAAAAATCTCCGCGAGATCGCCGTCAATAAGAGGAACGACAACCTGAGTCTCCGGATCACCAAAGCGGCAATTATATTCCAGGACTTTGGGACCATCGGCAGTAATCATCAAACCTATATATAAGCATCCGCGGTACGGCATTCCTTCATGATTCATTCCATCAAGCGTTGGATGAACAATCTCCTGGAGAACCTTCTGCAGGAGGTGTGGCGTGACGATCGGTGCTGGAGCATAGGCACCCATGCCGCCTGTGTTCTTGCCAAGATCGCCATCGAGGATTCGCTTGTGGTCTTGTGCAGAGGCAAGTGGTGCAAAACGCTCACCATCAGTGAGAATAAAGACCGAAGCTTCCTCGCCGACGAGAAATTCTTCGATGACCATCTGGTTACCCGCAGTTCCAAAAGTACGGTTGAGAGCAATCTCATCTATTGCGAGGTGCGCTTCTTGAAGAGTTTTACAGATGAGGACTCCCTTCCCTGCTGCAAGACCGTCCGCTTTTACCACCAGCGGCGGTTGAAGCGTGCTCACATATTTTTTTGCCTCTTCGAACTCAGCTGAAGGAAAGGATGTGTACCTCGCAGTAGGAATTAGGTGCCGCGTCATAAACTCTTTAGAAAAGACCTTGCTTCCTTCCAGCTGTGCTGCCAGCTTGCCCGGACCAAAGATTTTCAATCCACGATCTTCGAAGACATCTACCAATCCATCGACCAGCGGTTGCTCTGAACCAACTACTGTCAAATCAATGTTCTTTTCTTTTGCAAACTTCATTAAGCCTTTCATGTCTGCGGGTTTCAGAGGCACGCATGTTGCCAGGAGTTCAATTCCTGCATTCCCTGGTGCACAAAAGATGGATTTTACCAGGGTGCTCTGCCGGAGCTTCCAAATTAATGCATGTTCTCTTCCCCCGGATCCGATCACAAGAATATTCATGCTGACTGCTCCCCCATCGGCACAAAACCGGCACGGTCGTAGTCCATCAATGATTCGAATTGTTTTGCCAACTCTCCCGTCAGCATCAACCGATTGAATTTCACAGCAAACGTTGCAGGGATATGTTCGAATTTTTTTTGTTCAAATCGTTTAAACTGCTCAAGAATGGCCTGTTCATGCGCTGCCACATCTTTCAACGGAACGGTCAAAGCCGCACGGCATTCAATAATGAGCTGCTTTGTATATCCTTCGACGGATGAGGCAATCATCGGTTTGCGTGTCCCAAAATACTCATATAACTTTCCCGGTGTTTGAAAATCATTATCGACAATAAACCATAACACATCGGATTCAACAAGTCGCTTCACGCATTCACGGTGGGTGAGATACCCATGGAAGTACACAACATTCTGCAGATCCAACCGCTTGATGAGTTGTTCTTCTTCCACGCGGACTGTTCCGATGAAATGCGCTTCGAGGCGTCCCCGGATCTTAGGATTCGCCTGGAGAACATTCGCAAGTGCCTGGAGGAAGACTCTCGGATTTCGATCTGCATAAAACGTTCCAGCATGAGTAATTTTCATTCGTTCAGGATGAGCACGCTTTTCAACGACGGCTGCCGGGAAATCTTCCGGATCAAATCCCTGAGGAATAATACTCACTTCATTGTAATCGATAAATGGATAACGGCGAAGAATACTCTCCTTCACCCGTCGATGGGTCACAATCACCCGATCAGCTGCCTTTAAGACCCGTTTCTCCAAATATTTGTGCCATAGGCGATGGAACGGTGTGGGAAAATATTTAAATGGATAATCTAGCCAGGCGTCCCGATATTCCACGATAAACGGAATCTCGAACTTCTTTTTTAATACAGCACCTACAAGAAGATCAGTTTGCGGAGGTGCGGTTGCAAAGACAAGATCAAAGTGTTCCTGCTTCATCAGCTCTGATGCGGCTTTTACCGCAGCGGACTTCCACCCGATTTTTGTATCTGGGATAAAAAGAAGGTCTCCGAAGAATTGCAGAATCTTTCGTACACGTTCAGATGGCATTTTGATGACACCGCGCTTTTTCAGCAGGCGGTTGACATCAAATGAGTGCGTGCGGACCATCTTCACCCCTGCCTCCTCTGCTTCTTTCAGAAGGGTCTCATCAAACGCATAATATCCTGTCGGCTCGACAGTCAGGACGGTGGGTTTCCATCCATACTTCGGAAGGAATTTCGCAAACTTTGCCGTGCGCTGCACACCACTTAAACCCATGGGAGGAAAATAATAGGCGATGATGAGTACTTTTCTAAATCCATCGTTCATCATAATTCACACTATGATCAGTTCCTTAAAGGATGTCGACAATACATCACAGCCATGGGGGTTGACAACAACATCATCTTCGATACGAATACCGCCCCAGCCCGGGATGTAAACTCCCGGTTCAATGGTTATGACATTCCCCGCACTCAGGATTGCTGTACTCAACGCAGAGATCCGTAATGGATCGTGAACATGGATTCCAAGCCCATGACCCAAAGAATGGATAAAATATCGCCCATATCCATGGTGCCGGATATGCTTCCGCGCCGCTGCATCAACAGAACGTGCCGGAACACCGCTTCGGACCGTATCAAGCGCTTTTTTCTGAGCATCCATCACAATGTGATAAATTTTCTTCATTTTTGCAGATGGTTTTCCCGCAGCGATGGTACGTGTGATATCACTGTGGTACCCTTGATACCGGCAGCCGAAGTCCAGCATCACCATCTCGCCATTCCGGATCTTTTTTCCGGATGCTCGTGCATGAGGCAGCGCACTTCGTTCACCGCTTGCAACGACGGGATCGAAGGCATCACCTTCGGCCCCATACTTCCTATGATAATAGCTGATTTCCGCAGCAACATCACATTCCTTTATACCCGGTTTCACAAAGGATAAAATTCTCTGGAACACCTTATCCGAAATTCTAGCAGCAGTTCGAATCGATTCGATCTCTCTATCTTCTTTCACCGCTGTAACGCGTTCGAGGATGTCCGATGCTGGGACAAATCGCCGGCCCGGGAGGAGCTTTGACAGACTCTCCATATCCGCGACAGAAACAGAGTGACTTTCAAACCCGACTCGAGCCCGAGCAGGAATTATTTTTTTCTCCGCAAGAAGAGGAAAAAAATTTCGTTTTGCAATGATGATAATACAATGATTAATTTCCTGCGATGCTTGTGTTGTATATCGCCGATCTGTGATAAAATATTGTTCAGTTGGAGTTACTACACAAAGTCCGCCGGATCCTGTGAATCCCGTCAAATAACGCACGTGAGCCAGTTCGGTTACCAGCAATGCCTGTAACCGACGCTCTGCCATGAAGCGTCGAACTGTGTCCAGCCGTCGATAGGTTATGGAGGGATTAGAGGTGATAATTCGGCGCTTCTTTTGTAATGGAAATATCGTGCGGATGACTCTCGCGTAATCCTGCTTCTGTCATCCGAGTAAACTGTGCCTTGTTTTTCATCTCGCGGATGGTGCGGCATCCGCAATACCCCATTGCAGCACGCAGTCCACCAACCATTTGATAGACAGTGTCGGCAAGATTCCCCTTAAAAGGCACTCGGCCTTCAATTCCTTCCGGTACCAATTTTTGAATATCATCTTCCGCATCCTGAAAGTAGCGGTCTTTGCTTCCCTTGTCCATGGCTTCCAGTGACCCCATCCCTCGGTACACTTTGTAACTACGCCCTTCATAAAGAACTTTTTCGCCCGGGCTTTCTTCAACACCGGCAAAGAGTCCCCCAATCATCACAAGATCAGCACCTGCAGCAATGGCCTTTGCAATATCGCCGGTCTGTTTAATTCCGCCATCTGCAATGATCGGTGTCTTTGATTTTGCTGCAGCTTTCGCACATTCCATGATCGCTGTGACTTGCGGTACTCCGACTCCAGCCACAATACGAGTCGTGCAAATGGAACCCGGTCCAATACCGACCTTGACGGCATCCGCCCCTGCTTTGATGAGATCTTTTGTCCCCTCTGCGGTGCCGACATTACCGGCAATGAGGTCCACATCGAATCTTGCCCGTACCTGTTTCACCATCTTCATAACACCGGCTGAATGCCCATGCGCCGTATCGATAACAACAACATCGACGCCGGCGGCAACGAGAGCTGCGATGCGATCCAGAGTATCCGCAGATATACCGGCTGCTGCGCCGACCCGCAAACGTCCATGCTTGTCCTTAGATGCGTTAGGATGACGTTTTTTCTTTTGGATATCCTTGAAAGTAATTAATCCTTTTAGCTTACCGTTTTTATCTACCACAGGCAATTTTTCGATGCGATGTTTTTGAAGGATCACTTCCGCCTCTTCCAACGTTGTGCCCACTGGCGCGGTAATCAGATTATGAGTTGTCATCGCTTGGGAGATCATAAGATCAAGATTCGGTTGAAATCGCAAATCACGATTTGTCAGAATTCCAACCAGATTTTCCTGGTCGACGATCGGGATGCCGGAGATACTGTACTTTCGCATGACTTCGAGCGCATCGCCGACCGACTGATGAGGCGCAAGTGTAATGGGTTTCTGGATCATCCCGCTCTCAGAACGTTTTACCCGATCTACTTCCTCTGCCTGCCGCTCGATGGACATATTCTTGTGCAGTATGCCGATTCCGCCTTCGCGGGCGATGGCTACCGCCATCGCGGATTCCGTCACCGTGTCCATCGCTGCACTGACCAGCGGAATATTCAACTCAATATTCCTGGTTAACTTTGTGCAGAGATCCGTTTCGCGGGGCAGAACTGATGATTGAGCCGGAAGAAGCAAAACATCATCATAGGTAATGCCTTCACCAAGAATTTTTTTATTGAGCATGATTTTGGCCATGAAGTAAGTGTTAATGAAACGAGGAATATCCCGTGATATCTTCACCAATGATGAGTGTGTGCATTTCATGCGTACCTTCGTACGTTTTCACCGATTCCAAATTTGCTGCATGACGCATGACGGGGTATTCATTCAGGATGCCATTTGCACCAAGAATTTCCCGTGCCATACGCGCGATCTCGAGTGCATGAAACACATTATTTCGCTTTGCCATGGAGATCTGCGTATGTTTTGCTTTCCCGGCATCCTTCAGGCGGCCGAGTTGCACGCATACCAATTGTGCTTTTGTAATTTCGGTCAGCATATGGACAAGTTTTTCCTGAGTCATTTGATATGATGCAATGGGCTTGCTGAACTGGATGCGCGATTTGGCATAGTTGAGCGCTGTGCTGTAACACGCCAGAGCAGCCCCTACAACACCCCAGGCTATACTATAGCGTGCCTGATTTAAACACATAAGGGGTGATTTCAATCCGAATGCTTTCGGAAGAAGGTTCATCTCGGGAATAAAACAATCCTGAAAAACCAATTCCGATGTAACGGATGCCCGCAGCGAATGTTTACCGGTCATTTCTTGTGCCGAAAAACCTTTTACTCCTCTCTCAACGAGAAATCCTTTTATCTCACCGCCAAGTTTTGCCCAGACGACAGCCACATCAGCAATCGTGCCATTCGTTATCCACATCTTGGCGCCGTTGAGAAGGTAACCGTCTTCTACTTTATCGGCATGAGTAATCATGCCTGCAGGATTTGAGCCAAAGTCAGGTTCCGTTAATCCAAAACAACCAATTTTTTCACCTCTCGCAAGTTTCGGCAGCCATTCATTCTTCTGCTGCTCCGATCCAAACTTGAATATCGGATACATGACCAATGCACTTTGGACGGAAGCAAAACTTCGGATACCGCTGTCGCCGCGCTCGAGTTCCTGCATGACCAAGCCATAGGCTACTTGATTCATTCCTGCGCAGCCGTATTGTGATGGCAGTGTACAACCCAGGATACCAAGTGCTCCCATCTGGGGAATGAGATTCAATGGAAACGTGCCTGCCTGGTAATGACTTTCAATAATTGGATTGATCTGCTCATCGACAAATTTACGGATAGTGCCGCGTACAAGGGTTTCTTCTTGCGTGAAAAGGCTGTCAACGTTGTAGTAGTCAATACCCTCAAATTCAGCCACAAAACGTCCTCAGAAAGATGACGGATATCCGGCGTTCTGTGCCAGACATGCACGAAATTATTTCCAAAAAAATTAGTTAATAATCGATGCAAAAGCAAGGAAATGACAGTGAGGGGAAAAAATGGAAGAGCCAGCTTCTCAATCCACCCCACCACGAGCGACCGATTACTGGCTCCACAAGAAGGAGATTTGGGAATCTTGGTTATGTTCCCATGTGATGTTACGGCATAGTTGATAAAAAGTTACACGGTGGAAAAAAATTGATCGAAATTATTCAGGAATATCCCAGCGAGGTACCTCGATGTGATAACGTTTGATTTTGAGATACAATGTTTTTGTTGTAATTCCCAAGGCAGATGCGGTCTTCACGCGATTCCAGCGATGATGCCTTAACACGCGTTCGATGTAGAGCTTTTCTAGTTCCTCCATGGTAATCAATGCATTTCCATCAGGTAACTCAGGGTAAACGGCCGATTGGGCTGGTGCAGTACTTAATGCAACATTCATCCAGAGATCTTTCGGTTCAACGAGATCAGTATGACTCAGGGCAACGGCTCCCTCAATGATGTGTTCCAGCTCGCGAACGTTTCCGGGCCACTCATAGCTCATGAGAACCTGCATTGCTTCCGGACTAAGGTGTTTTGTTCTCGTTTTTCGATGCAAAAAACTTTCTACAAGCAAGGGAATATCTTCTTTACGTTCTTTCAAGTCAGGAAGACGAAGACTGACGACATTTAACCGATACAGTAAATCATCGCGAAAACGCCCCGCTTTTACTTCTTCCTGTAAATTTTTATTTGTTGCGGAGACAACACGAACATCAACGATACGTGAACTTGTTCCGCCGACCCGTCTGAATTCCCCCGTCTCAAGGAATCGAAGAAGCTTAGGCTGTGTTACTAAGCTGATATCTCCTACTTCATCTAAAAACAATGTACCGCCGTCGGCTACCTCGACAAGCCCCTGTTTCGTCTTGATAGCGCTTGTGAAAGATCCCTTTTCATGTCCAAACAATTCACTCTCAAGCAATTGATCCGGCATGGCTGCACAGTTCACGGCAATGAACGGCATATCTTTCCGCGGGCTGTGTTCGTGAATGAGACGTGCAAAAAGTTCCTTCCCTGTACCGCTCGCCCCTTGAATTAAGACGAATGCCTCGCTCGAGGCCAATTTGATCGCTTTGTTAACAATCTCCTTGAACACTTGACACTCGCCAATCAATTCAACCGAACGACCGAGTTGATTCACCTCTTTTTCGATCAGTAATTGCCTATGCTCTAACGCACGGCGAACGGTTGCGATAAGTTCTGCCGGCTCATACGGCTTGCTGATAAAATCGTAGGCACCTAATTTTGTCGTTTCGATAGCGGTCTTAACATCCACAACGTTGGTTAAGACAATGACTTGTGTTGAGGGGGCGTGGTCTTTAATATGCTTTAATACTTCGACACCGCTGATACGCGGCATCTTAATATCCAGTAAGACAACATCGTAGACTTTCGATTGGATAAGATTGATCGCATCTGAACCGCTCTGTGCTGTGTCAACTTCGAATTCTGAAAGGTCTTCAAGCTCAGTTTTAACGAGGTAGGTTATTGATTCTTCGTCATCAACAACAAGAACCCTGTGCTTTTTTGACATGGCGGCAAGTCTCCCTTGCCGGAGTTAGGCGGTAGTAAGAACTCTTTCGACTGTTGTCAGCAGATCGACGAGATCGTAAGGTTTGCTAACAAAATCTTCTGCGCCAAGTTTTTTCGATTCGATAGCATTCTTGAGATCGGCAAAACCGGTCAACATAACCACTTTGGTCTTAGGCCAGTGATCTTTCACAAATTTCAATACTTCGAATCCATCCACATTGGGCATTTTAATATCCAAGAGAATGAGATCAAATTCATTGGAAGTCAGGATATTGATTGCCTCTTGTCCGTCAGCGGCACTGGTTACTTGATATCCCTCACCTTCTAATTCGGCACTTAAGACTACACGAAGTGCTTCTTCGTCGTCAACAACTAGAATTCTGTTTTTTGCGGGCATAACACCTCTCCTCGCGGATTATCTCTCGATTACGAGAACGGACAGTATTCATCGATTCTGCACCGGTATTTACTTTTTTGATAATATGAAGAATACTTTATAAAAGCAAACCCCTGTATGAAAAAGCACCACTTTTTCCTCTCTTACGATATGCAAGAAAACCACGAAATCCCGCTCTTTTATTGAATGTGAGGGGAACTTATAGTACCATGAGGTCAAATGGATACTCCGAATATTCAACATCAGTCGAAAGCTGTACGCGTTCTTCTCGTGGATGATGATACGATTTTCGCGAAAATTGTTCAGGCATTTCTGCAAAAATACCACCAGCCAACATTCACACTGATTTGGAAGGAATCTGTTGAAAGCGCTTTGATAGAAATTGGACAAAATCACGAAATCGACATTATTCTGACCGATTATTATTTCCCAACTTCGAACGGCTTGGAATTTTGCCTCCAGCTTAATCACATGGGACGGACTATTCCAATCATCTTTTTAACCGGATCCCGTGATTTCAAACTTGCAGTTGAAGCGATGAAACTGGGGGTAGAGGATTTTCTTCTCAAAGAAGATTTGGATGAAGCACATTTGCCACGGACTATTTTAAGTGTTCTTGACCAAGTACACCTACGCAAGCACAAACAAGCCATAGAAAAAAGGCTTGCAATGGCCGAAAACCGTGCCCAAGCTATTCGAGAATTGGTTGTTACCGTTTGTCATGAGTTTAATAATCCCCTGGCAGCTGTAAAAATCAGCTTCGATTTGCTCCAACGCCAGCCCCTGGAAAAGGTTGCACCCGAAATCATGAAGTCTTTTGAGAATCGTTTTAACACAATTGATTCTGAAATCAAGCGATTGCGCGATTTGAACTTTGAACAAATTGACTTTCATGGAGTGCTCAACGACCACGTCTAGGGAACCGATGGAATATTGCATCTCTGTCCATTTATCATTATATTTTTCATGCTCAATGGAGCAGAGTAAATAGTTCCCAGCGGTTGTAACATAGATCGAGATGCCTGTTACCAAGAAATTAAAAATCGCAAAAAAGCGTTCCTCGAAGACCTAGAGAGTTTTTATCCGTGTCCCGCCCAACAAGCGGGACACTTTTTTTTCTATCACCATGCACATCACCGATATTATAGGGCTATTTGAAGAATGGGCTCCTACCTGGGCGGCATGGGAAAAAGATAATGTCGGCCTGCAAGTTGGTGATGCAAATCGTCGTGTCTCAAAAATTCTCGTCAGTCTGGACGCTACCAAAGAAGTTGTCTCCGAGGCTATAACAAAAAAAGCAGACCTCATCGTCACACATCACCCGCTTCTCTTCCAGCCGCCGTCCGCAATTACGCGAAACGATGCAGTAGGAGATCTCGTCCTGAAGCTTGCAGAACACAAAATCGCCCTTTTTTCTGCGCACACGAATCTCGATTTCGCGAAGGGCGGTGTCAGTTATTCGCTTGCCGAATCGCTTGGATTGGTAGATATCCGGTTTTTATCACAGCAAAAAAAAATGCTTACTAAGATTATTGTCTTTGTTCCCGAAGAACACGCCGCACCTGTTCTGGAAGCAATGACAAATGCCGGGGCCGGAATCATTGGCGACTATTCCGCCTGCGCATTCCAGACAAAGGGCAAGGGAAGCTTCCGCGGTTCGTCCTCTGCACATCCATTTCTTGGAAAGCGCGAAACTCTGGAGCGTATTGACGAGATCCGCCTGGAGATGGTTGCCCCCCGTGCGCTTGTCTCCGCAGTGGTCAAGGCCATGAAAGCGGTTCACCCGTACGAGGAAATTGCCTATGATGTTATCCTTGTTGAGAATCCCAATCCGAACTTTGGAATGGGAGCACTCGGACGACTTCCGAAACCGCTGCCCCTCGGTACCTTTCTGAAACATATAAAGCATGCCCTGGGCTCTCGAGCAGTCCGGTTCACAGGAGATCTCGCTCAAAACATTCAAACGGTTGCCGTGTGTGGCGGTTCCGGAAGCGATCTTTTACCGGAAGCTCTTGCCTCCGGCGCAAACGTGTTTGTTACAGCCGATATCCGGTACCATACATTCCACATGGCAGTGGGTTCGATCGCTCTCGTGGATGCTGGTCATTTCGAAACAGAACAGATAATTGTACAGCCTATTGCGAATCGTCTTCGAGCTGCCGCTCGCGCGGCACAAGAACCGTTGACCGTATGGATCACCAAACATTTAACGAACCCGATACAAACATTTTAAGCTGTTTGACTGAAGAGAGGAGCAACCGTTGGAAAATCGATTACGCATGTTGTATTCATTGCAGTTGGTTGATTTAGACCTTGATGAACTGCAGGAGATGAAAGGCGACCTGCCGCAAATCGTAGCAGAATTATCAGAGATCGTTAAAGCCAAACTGGCTCAGAAAAAAGAATTCGAAGATACTTTGAAAAAAATCATCGTGAGTCGAGACCAGGCCGATGTCGACATCCTTTCTCTGAAAGGAAAGATGGAAAAATACAAGACCCAGCAGTTTCAAGTGAAGACCAATAAACAATACGATACGTTAGCGAGGGAAATCGATCTTGCTCAGGAAAAGATTACCAAACTCCAAAAAGAAATGGAGAGCCTTGAAGGGAAAGCGTCGAATACAAGGGAAGATCTTGAAAAGCTTAAACCCGAGATCGAAACGATGCAAATGGATCTTACAGAACGCAAGAAAGAACTCGCGGCTGTGAATAAGGAACATGAAGACGAAGAATTGAAGCTACAACACCAGCGCGAAAAAATTATTGTCAGGATATCCAAAGCAGATATTCAAATGTATGAGCGAATTCGCAAAGCAAAAGAAGGGCGCGCGATTGTTCCTGTAATGCGAAATTCCTGCGGCGGGTGTTTCAACCGCGTCACACCGCAGCGCGTCCTGGAGCTGCGAAAGAATTCTGAGTTGATTACGTGCGAGCGGTGCGGACGCGTTCTCATATCCGACGAGATCGTTGAACGTGCAAAGAACGGGCAATGACCATCCTTGCATACACGGATGGCGCATCGCGCGGCAATCCGGGTGAAAGTGGCGTCGGTATCATACTGAAAGATGAGCGCGGCAATATCCTCGCCTCACAGTTCGGTTATATCGGAGAAGCGACAAACAACATCGCTGAGTATACGGCGCTGGCAACATGTCTAAAACTCGTAAAAAGATTTCGATGCAGTGCTCTTATTGTGCATTCAGACAGCGAGCTGATAGTCCGCCAGTTAAACGGTCAATACAAAGTGAAGGATGCCGGATTGAAAAAACATTTCCAGCACATCCAAAAAACACTCTCGACATCGCCGTTTCAATTTGCCATCAAGCACGTACCGCGCGAAAAGAATCGAGAAGCAGACCGCCTGGCAAACCAGGGAATTGACACAAAAAAAAGATTGGACGAAAAGTAACAGAGTGAAAGTGGTACAACCTCGAGAAGAAATTTTTGTTGAGAAGGCTGGACGAAGTGTCCAGAAGCAGAAGCTGGTGCGTCAGGCAGCCGCTCTATCTCGCGTATGCGGGATGGGGAGGAAAGTCCGAACACCGCAGGGCAAGGCGCCTCGCGAATCCGCGTAAGCGGAACAAGCGGGGGTCCTGTCGGCGATATCCGACAGGAACGGATAGTATCACAGAAAATACACATCCCGATTTCTTCGAAAGAAGAATCGAGAAAATGGTGAAAAGGTGGTGTAAGAGACCACCGCATTGTCAGTAATGACAATGGTCGCGAAAGCGATTCCAGTGCCGCCTCTGGCTGCATGGGAACACGAGAAACCCCGCTTGGTGCAAGACCGTGTAGATCCCGTTTCTGATTGGGTGAAAGCTCAGTCAGGATAGAGCTGCCCGTTCAAGTTCACGTCGGTGAAGACGGGATGGGTAGGTCGCTCAGAGAAATGGTTGCCTCGTTTCGCTCAACACGCAAGTGCTGGACGGAATTAGACAGAATTCGGCTTATCGACCAACCACTTCATGCTTCTGGACGTACACAATGAACAAGCTTGTGTATCATTCCTTTCCCTTCTCTTTACATTCATTCACCTATGACTTGAAAGATACCTGTGTCACCAATTCGGGAATATCGCTGGAAATTTCGGAGGGAGTCAGACTTGACTCCCGAGACTGCGCAGCTCGTACAATCGTTAACACGAGAACTGTCGATCTCTCCCATTCTGACCGAGATACTTGTTCACCGTACTATCGATACGTTTGAGAAAGCACGATCCTATTTCCGTCCAAGCATGGAAGATCTCCACGATCCGTTGCTCATGGAACATATGGATCTCGCGGTAGAGCGGATCACCCGCGCAATCACCGGCAACGAGCATATTGTTGTTTTCGGTGATTACGATGTCGATGGAACCGACAGCACGGCTATGCTGTGGAAATTTCTCCATGACGTCGGTGCGAATGTCAGTTATTTTATTCCAGACCGCATCAAGGACGGTTATGGTCTTTCGCTTGCAGGCATTGACCGTATTCGCGAGATGAAGACCTCTCTCCTTATCGCCGTCGATTGCGGCATTACCGCAACACAGCAAGTGGAATATGCCAGTTCCCATGGCATCGATGTTGTTGTTTGCGATCACCATGAACCGGGGAAGGAAATTCCAAAAGCTTTTGCCGTACTAGACCCGCTGAAACCGACATGCACCTATCCCTTCAACTATCTATGTGGATGTGGAGTTGCATTTAAGCTCATTCAGGCGTTGGCGGCCTCCGAACCGATCCAAAGCAAACTTGGTGATGAGGCGCCGAAACGGCTGCTGGATTATCTCCAATATGTTACGCTGGCGACTACTGCGGACATTGTACCTCTCGTGAACGAAAACCGGACGATGGTCAAACTGGGCCTGGAACTTATCAACTCCATTCCCATTCCCGGTATTCGTGCATTGATTGAGACCTCCGGAATTTCACCGGGAAAAATTTCTTCCGGACAAATAGTCTTTGTGCTTGCTCCCCGCATTAACGCTGTCGGAAGATTAGGCGATGCAAACAGGGCAGTGGAAATGCTTGCCAGCGATTCCTATGAACGTGCACTTCAGATTGCACGTGTGATGGAAGACGAAAACTTCCAGCGTCGGAAGATCGACGAGGAGACCTTCCTCCAGGCTCAAGAAATTGTCGAGAAGTTTCTGGACGCCGATAATGACACCGCCATCGTTCTGCACCAACAGGAATGGCACCCAGGGGTTATTGGAATTGTCGCATCGCGGCTTGTGGAGCGATATTACCGCCCGACCATTATGATGACTACCGTAGACGGTGTAGCAAAAGGCTCTGCACGCAGCGTCTCCGGCTTCAATATTCACGATGCGCTGAAGCGATGCGAACACAAATTGATCCAATTCGGCGGGCATAAATATGCTGCAGGCCTCACTGTAGAACTTGACAAACTCGATGAATTCCGTGAAGCATTTAAGCAGGTTGCCGCCGAACTTCTCACGGAAGAATTGTTAACGCCTGAAATCCGTATTGATGCAGAGGTGCAGCTGTCCGATCTTACCCCGAAATTTATCCGGGTGTTAAGCCAATTCGCACCGTTTGGTCCGGAAAATATGCGTCCCGTATTTGCAGCGCGAAACGTGGAGGTCCTGGGACAGTCGCGAATCGTCGGGAAGAATCACTTACGGTTCAAAGTACGCAGTAACACACACGTCGTTGATGCAATCGGATTCAATCTCGGACACTTGCTGAGCCGTGTTCGAAGCGGCAGCAAGGTGGACGTTGCCTTTTCACTTGACGAAGGTGAATTTGCAGGTGAAACCGTTCCGCAATTGAAAGTTCGGGATGTGAAGTAAGGAAAGGAGCTCACGTATGTCTGGACACAGCAAGTGGTCGACGATTAAAAGGAAGAAAGCTGTTACCGATGCACGCCGCGGCAAAGTCTTTACCCAGGTTATTAAAGAAATTACAGTTGCCGCAAAAATGGGCGGGGGCAATCCGGAAATCAATGCGCGTCTCCGTTTCGCAATTGATAAAGCAAAAGCGAGCAATATGCCGGCCGATAATATCAAACGCGCCATCCAGAAAGGCACGGGTGAACTGCCCGGAGTTAATTATGAAGACGCGGTGTACGAAGCGTACGGTCCGGGCGGCATCGCCATCATCATTGAAACTGTGACGGATAATAAGAACCGTACAGTCTCGGACATCCGGTATATTCTCGAGCGGAATCATGGCAAAGCCGCAACATCCGGATCTGTTGCCTTCCAATTCCACAAAAAGGGGGCTATCCACATTCCTAAATCCGTCATACCCGAGGATGATCTCCTTTCGATCATTCTTGATGCGGGCGCGGAAGACATGAAGACAGAAGATGAAGAATACAGCATTATCTGTGCACCGGAACAATTCGAATCCGTAAAACAAGCCATCGAAGCAAAAAGTATTAAAATCGAAGCCGCTGAGATCCACCTTGTTGCCGACAACGCTGTAAAGGTAGAAGGTAAAGATGCAGAGAATCTCCTCAAGTTGATGGAAGCCCTCGAAGAGCATGACGACGTGCAGAAAGTCCATGCCAACTTCGATATCGATGATAAGGAACTCGCACGAATCAATGCCGCCTGACCATCTTCGAGGATAAGAACAGACCGGTGCTTTTTATATCAACTCAAAACCATATTGCATTCGTCATTATTGGTAAGGGAGTCTTCCCTAACTCATGATCATTCTTGGTGTTGATCCTGGAACGCTTATCACAGGGTTCGGCCTCATCGAAATAGAACGGGGAGCCTATTCCGTTCTCGCTTATGATGTCGTAAAGAACTCCAGTGATCGGTCTATGCCCGTCCGATTAAAAAAAATTTACGATCGGTTGTGCGAGGTCATCTTGGAATATCATCCGGATGAATTTGCCATCGAAACGGCTTTCTTTGGGAAAAATGTGCAATCGGCACTCAAGATCGGCCATGCCAGAGGTGTTTCGATTTTAGCAGCCGTCAATCATCAAGTCCCCACGACAGAATATTCACCTCGTGAAGTCAAGAAATCGGTAACGGGAAACGGCGCTGCGTCCAAACGGCAAGTTCAATTCATGGTGAAATCACAATTGATGCTGGAAGAAGTTCCAAAATATTTTGATGCAACAGACGCATTGGCTGTAGCATTATGTCATTCTTTTCGAATGCGAAACACTAAAAAAAAATCGGCCCGCCGTGGTGAGAAACCTGTATCAAAATCCTTAAAAGGCTGGGCAAATTATATTCATACACATCCAGAACGAGTGATGAAAAACAAATGATCGCCTCACTTACAGGTATACTCAAGCTCAAAAACCCGACGGAAATTGTCGTCGATGTCCATGGCATAGGCTACACAGTCAGTATTCCCCTTTCGACCTATGAACATCTGGGAGATGTGGGTTCCTCCGTTTTTTTGCTCACGCATCTTCATGTACGTGAAGATGCGATGCAATTATTTGGATTCTCAACCGAAGAGGAACGGCGCCTTTTTAAACTGTTGATTTCCGTTTCAGGAATAGGCCCAAAAATCGCGCAAAGCATCCTCTCGGGAATAAATGTAGAAGAGTTGAAATCCCATCTTGTCACAGGCAACGCAGCCGCTCTGACAGCTATTCCCGGAGTTGGAAGAAAGACGGCAGAACGGCTTATCCTGGAATTACGCGATAAGGCCGGAAAGATATCACGAGAATCTGAATCAATCTCCGCTGCTGGTCTGAGTTCCGCTGCCATGCGTACTGAGGCTCTCCAGGCCCTTCTTTCACTTGGGTACAATCAGCAAATTGCTGAAAAATCCATTCGTCAGGTCTTGAAGGAAGCTGAGGGATCGACGCTTTCACTGGAAGAACTGGTAAAACGCGCTCTCCGGCACACAAGTACACGATGACGAACAGATCGTGCATTGACGAGAGTATTTCAGACGTTGTATTGCAATTCTCTGCTGTTCTTGGTATTTTTTTCACATATGAGGCAGTCTGATATCATGCAACCTGAACGGCAAGAGCACGAGAGTGACCTTGACCAGACTCTTCGACCGGCGGCACTGACGGAATTTGTTGGTCAGGAAAAGATTGTCGAGAACCTGAAAGTCTTTATCACCGCTGCGAGGCAGCGAGGTGAACCGCTCGACCATGTCCTTCTGACCGGTCCTCCGGGACTTGGAAAGACAACTCTTGCCCACATCGTTGCGCGTGAAATGGGATCCGGGATCAAGATGACATCCGGACCCGCATTGGAAAAACCGGGCGATCTCGCAGGCATCCTCACATCGCTCGAGAAATCAGAAATCCTTTTTATTGATGAAATCCATCGGGTGCCCCCTCGGATTGAAGAATATCTGTACTCGGCAATGGAAGATTTTCGTGTGGACATTGTCATCGACAGCGGACCGGGCGCGAAAACCATTCAGCTCGGTCTTCAGCCTTTCACACTCGTTGGAGCCACAACACGAGCCGGACTTTTAAGTGCACCATTACGTTCACGATTTGGGATCACCAACCGGCTGGATTACTATTCCTTTGATCAACTTGACCGCATTATTCGCCGCTCAGCAGGAATTTTATCGGTTCCAGCGGCGCCGGAAGCAACACAGGAAATCGCCAGACGTTCGAGGGGAACACCGCGTATTGCCAACCGCCTCCTCAAACGGTGCCGGGATTTTGCTGAAGCTGATGCGCGCCTTATCCAGTTCAAGGGGACGATTACCAAGGAAGTTGCAGAATTCTCGCTGAAAGCCCTGGAAGTGGACACACATGGATTTGATGAGATGGATAAACGCATTCTCCACACTATCATGGAAAAATACGATGGCGGTCCGGTGGGAGTTGGCACACTTGCCGTTGCCGTGGGAGAAGAACCGGGAACGCTGGAAGAAGTGTATGAACCATTTCTCATTCAAGAGGGATTTCTCAAACGTACTTCCCGCGGACGTGAAGCAACGGCATTGGCGTATAAACATTTTGGTGTGCCATCGAAGCGGCGATCGAAAGATCAATCAACCCTTGAGTTTGGCATTTAACGCAAGCATCAACATGAGAACGATGTACTCAATGGTTAGAATATTTTCCGGGTGGTAAGCAGCCTCCAGGTTCACCCTTCTTCATCAGTCATCGAATAGAGATTTACCCCCTTCATTTCTCCCGGTACTTCCTCAGGATTTTGAGTGTCGCTCCCATATCCCGGGGCAGAGGTGCTTCGATCACAATTGTTTCATTCCGTACCGGATGAAGTAAAGAAAGCGAACAGGCGTGCAGTGCGGTGCGTGCTAACAGCGGCTGCTCCCTCTCCTTCCCTCGATAATTCCGCTTGATGCTTGAGAGATAGAATCCGCGGCCATCATGATACAGCGGATCGGCAAGGATGGGCAATCCAGACGCACTGAGGTGTATGCGAATTTGGTGCGTACGGCCGGTATGCGGGTGTGCCTCCACAAAAGCGTAACCATCGAATCTCTCAATCACTCTGAAGTCTGTGTATGCTTCCTTTCCATTTCTTGTATCAATCTTCATCTTCCTTATGCCATGGTCATTCTCTGCGATGGGCAGATCGATGTGCCATGTATCTTTTTGGGGCGTTCCGACAACAATGGCGCGATAGATCTTGTTTACCTGACGCTGTTCGAAAGCGGTATTGATTTGAGCGTGTGCTTCCGTTGTCCGCGCAAAAAGCACAACACCGCTTGTCTCTCTGTCAATCCGATGGACAATAAAAATTTCCCCCAGGGTTTCTTTGAGCAATTCGTAGAGATTCAGCAATTCCCGGTCGTAACGGTCCGGCAGCACCAGCATCCCCGAAGGTTTATTCAATGCAATCAGAGAAGTATCTTCTATCAGGATACTGCCTCCCGTTTTCTTAAGAATATGTTCCAGTTTCCATCGCATCGTCGCTTCACTCAAATGTAGAACCGGTTTCGTTGAGAAACAAGCACCCGGTAAATTGATTGTCAACGAAATTTAATTTACATTCGTTTTGAAATTTGTTGACGAAGGATACAACTATGGGCACAGATAAAGACTTGCAATCGATTCAGGAAACGCGTGATCTTCTCAACCGCGCCAAAGAGGCGCAGCTTGCCTTCAAGAGTTTTACGCAAGAAAAAGTTGATGTCATCGTCAAGGCTATGGCCGACGCAGGTTTTTCAGCATCGGAAAAGCTCGCAAAAATGGCTGTCGAGGAGACAGGGTTCGGCAAGACGAATGATAAAAAGATGAAAAATGAATTCGCCACCAGGCGCGTGTGGGAATCGATCAAAGATATGAAAACCGTCGGTGTTATAAGCGACAACAAGGAGAAGCGCATTATCGAAATTGGTGAACCGATGGGTGTCGTTGCGGCGCTTATTCCCTCCACTAATCCGACTTCGACGATGATGTTCAAAGCGATCATCTCTGTCAAAGGGCGGAACGCTATCGTCGCCAGCCCGCATCCGAAATCTGTCAATTGCACGCTGGAGGCAACAAGGATCATCGCACAAGCCGCAGAATCGGCCGGAGCACCCAAAGGACTCGTCAACTGCATCTCTGTCCCGACGAGTGAAGGAACGAGCGAGTTAATGAAACATAAACTCACTGCGATTATCCTGGCAACCGGTTCCGGCGCAATGGTGAAAGCAGCGTACAGTGCCGGTAAGCCTGCCTATGGCGTCGGTCCGGGGAATGTTCCTTCCTTCATCGAACGGACCGCCAATGTAAAAAAAGCTGTGGCAGACATCGTCGCCGGTAAGTCATTCGACTGGGGTGTCCTTTGCTCAACTGAGTCGGGAGTTATCCTCGATGCTCCAATCAAAAAATTAGCGGTAGAAGAATTCAAACGCCGCGGCGCCTATTTCGCTTCACCTGAAGAAAAGGAGCGGCTTGGACGTCTGATGTTTGATGCGAGAGGAGCGTTGAATCCGGAAGTCGTCGGCAAGTCACCTTCCGCGATTGCCCAAAAAGCGGGATTTAACATTCCTCACGATACATCATGCATTATCGCCGAACTTCCAGCGATTGGAAAAGAGTATCCGTTATCGCGTGAAAAACTTTCACCGGTTCTCTCCATGTATACGGTCGATGGATGGCTGGAAGGATGCCACCGATGCATTGAAATGCTCGAGTTCGGCGGGATGGGACACACGATGGTGATTCACTCCAGCGACTCGGAGATCATCCTGAAATTTGGATTGGAGAAACCGGCCTTCCGGATTCTCGTGAATACCACTTCCGCTCTCGGTGCCGTCGGGTATACGAACGAATTGAACCCGTCAATGACACTCGGACCCGGGACCTGGGGCGGCTCGATTATTTCCGAGAATGTATCAGCAAAGCATCTCATTAATATAAAACGCCTAGCTTTTGAGACTCGACCGATCAATCCGCCGGAGAACTTTGGCGGTCTGCCGTCTGCCGAAGTATCTAAAGAGGTTCAACCAGCCAAGACCACACATACCGTTTCTTCGCCTGATCGGTCAGCCAAATCATGGATGGATGAGATCGATGAGCGAATTCGGTTGAAGGCTGGGAATGTGGTGGAAGGCCAGAAGTCAGGAGTCAGGAGTCAGGAGCCAGAAGTCAGTGCGCCAAAGGCACATCCGCCTACGGCGGAGAGTCAGAAGTTGGAAAAAAAAGTTGAAGCTGCCCATGCTGTTGCCGAGCCATCGAAACCGGCCGAACCTGTCTCAAAGTACGGATTAGGAATTTCTGAAGCGGATATCGATCGCATCATGAAAGAATTTGAGAAGCAGAAGTAAAAGTTTTTGGTTTTGGATTTTTTTTACTGTTTTTTGTTTATCTCTTGGCATTTGGAATTTATCCTGATTCAAATTTTGTTTTTTGCATTTTTAATTATTCTTTATTCCCATCATTCGTCACTCTACATAAATCACTGATCACTCACCATTCTAAATTCTTCACTAACCATTCTTCATTCGCATGAAGCCTCTCCCCCGTTCCTTTTATCTCCGTCCGACACTTCGGGTTGCAAAAGATCTTCTCGGTAAACAGATCATTCATCGAGTGGGCAGCAAACTCCTTGTCGGAAAGATTGTTGAAGTGGAGGCGTACCGCAGCAAGGATCCGGCATCTCATTCATTTCGCGGGGAGACCAAACGAAACGAAGTCATGTTCGGACCCGGCGGACATCTGTACGTCTACTTCACGTACGGCATGCATTTCTGCGCCAATGTCGTCACCGGGCACGAAGGCCTTGGCGAAGCAGTCTTGATACGTGCAGTAGAACCGATTTCCGGGATTGAAGAAATGTTGAATAATCGTTTCCCTCAGCCCCGATTATCAAATCTAAAGATAGAAGGGAGTTGTACTCCCGACATACTTCGTAATCTCACGAACGGACCGGCAAAATTCTGTCAGGCATTCGCTTTGGCACGACCCGAGAATGGACTGGATTTGTGCGAAAGCAGGATTATGATCATATCTGGAATATCTGTTCCGTCTCGCGACATTTCTCGTTCCTCGCGGATCGGTATTCGAACCGGTTTAGAAAAGAAATGGCGGTTTTATATCAAAGGAAATCTATGGGTCTCGCGGTAGAAAGCGTGATTCCCCGACTGTTCAAGCAAAACGCCCGCCTGCAAGAAAAATAAGAGAATGGGGAGTTCGCCAGATGTCACACAGAAGGTCTATTCTGCCTTTTATCGTCCAATATTGCCGTTCGCAGAATATCTTTAACTCCTGGCACAATCAATATGTACCATTCACCTGATTCATTTATCCATGAAATCCGGGGTATAGACAATCTGTCCGCTCCCCGACCTTTCATCGATACAGACCATGAAGCCAGGAACGCGGAAAGAGAGTTTTTGTTTTACCACGTATTCAACCATCAACCATTTGGAGGAACCATGAAAGCATCTATCATATTGGCACTCTGTACGACTCTATTGCTGGGGATCCTAGGATGCACTCAGAAAATAGAGTACAAAAAGATCCCGATCACCACATCGTCGGAAGAAGCCCGGAAGGAATTTCTGGAAGGGCGCGGCATCGCAGAGAAATTGCAGATCAGGAACTCCCTGCCGCATTTTGATAAAGCTATAGCGCTCGATTCGAACTTCGCCACAGCATATCTCAACCGCGCGAACGCCTCGTTTGCCGCAAAAGATTTCTTCGCGTATCTGGAGAAGGCGGCGGTTCTCTCCGACCGCTGTTCGGAAGGAGAACGGCTTCTGATCCTGGCAAACCGTGCCGGCGCGTACGGCAAGCTGGTAGAGCAGAAACTCTACCTCGACTCACTGCTGGGCATGTATCCCGGCGATGAGCGCGTACAGTTTGCATGCGGCGGATACTATTTCGGTCTGCAGGACTATACCCATGCGATCGAACATTACCTGAAAGCGATGCAGATCGCGCCGGAGTACACCCCCGTGTATAACATTCTCGGGTATGCGTACCGGCAGGTCGAGAACTACGCAGAGGCCGAAAAAACATTTAAGAAATATACAGAACTCATTCCGAACGATCCCAACCCCTATGATTCGTATGCAGAACTGCTCATGAAAATGGGGCTCTTCGATGAATCGATCGACAATTACCGGAAAGCTTTAGCCGTCGATTCTTTGTTTGTTGCCTCCCGGTTCGGTATTGCAGCAAACTACATGTACAAAGGGATGTACGACAAAGGGGCCGCCGAGCTCGAAACGCTCCTGAAGCTTGCCCGTAATGACGGTGAACGCCGGACAAAGTATTTTACACAGGTTGTACTCTACGTCGATGCAGGCAAAATGAATGAAGCACTCAAAGAATTGGAACAGCAGTACCGGATCGCCGAGAAGAACGACGACGCTGCGGCAATGGCCGGCGATATTGGCGCGAAAGGAACCATCCTGCTTGAAATGGGCAAGTTCCGTGACGCGCTTGCTGCATTCGAAGCCTCTGTGAAGATCATCACTGCATCGAACCTCTCGCAGAAAGTAAAGGACAATGCGGAACTGTTCCTCCATTACAACCGGGCGCAGACGGCCATCGAACAGAAGGAGCTGAAAGGTGCTAAGAAAGAAACGGAGATATTCCGCGCGGGAACCGAGGCAAACAAGAATCTCAACCAGATCCGTTTCGCGCATGAACTTGCAGGGCGCATTGCGCTGGTTGAGAATAACGCTGATACTGCGGTGAAGGAACTTCTACAGTCGAACCAGCAGAATCCATACGATTTATACAGGGTTGCGCTTGCATATCAGATGCTGGGAGATAAAGCCAAAGCTAAAGAGTTTTGTACCAAAGCAGCTGATTTTAACGGACTCCCTGCTTTGAATTATGCATTTATTCGTACGAAAGCTAAAGCTTTGCTGTCGAATTTATAATATGTTGAGCCTTAATGAGAAAGACCATACCCATCTGGCGGCAGGTTGCATCCTTTTTAGTGGGGGGAAGGGCATAGTCTGAGATGTTGAGATTGAGCATTGAGATATTGGGCTCGCAAGACAAGAAGATTATTGGCACCTTCACGGGACCATCTCATTCCCTGTCGCTTCATGCGTTTCTTGACCACGAGATCAGCCATTTTCTCGATAACACCAGAACCATGAATAT
>Ga0268276_1000182_pt1 | contig 76916 bp, 60 predicted proteins | sample saktaG_4_FD_190145 | JGI IMG/M metagenome (GOLD analysis project Ga0268276, IMG submission 190145) | Saline water microbial communities from Sakinaw Lake, British Columbia, Canada - sak_2010_1_5_45m | ecosystem: Environmental > Aquatic > Non-marine Saline and Alkaline > Saline ... | reverse complement strand
CATAACCTATTATTAATAATGATATTAATTTAACAATAGATTTAATTTATGTCAAGTAATATATTGCCGCCAATTACATTATATTCAGTATGTTATAGCGATTTGTGACTTTTTACGAAACCATCAAGTATTAAAACTTACATAATAATTAGGGGGCTTATATAAACCTTGCAAAAGTTCCAAACCTTCACAAGGTTAGATGATACACAGGAGCAGCAATGATCGAAATCAAGAATCTTAAATACACCTATCCCGGGAATTCGGAAGAGACTATTCACGGCATTGACTTTCGGATTGAGAAAGGTGAAATCTTTGGTTTTCTCGGACCTTCCGGCGCCGGTAAAAGCACCACACAGAAAATCATCATTGGTATTCTGAAACAGTACACCGGTCAGGTGCAGGTCTTCGGGAAAGAGTTGCGTGATCAGAAAAATGATTATTATGAGAAGATCGGAGTGGAGTTTGAATTTCCGAATCTCTATACCAAACTCACCGCCCTGGAAAACCTGAAATTCTTCGCCTCGCTGTATTCCGGAGAGACGGAAGACCCGTTGAAACTTTTGGAAATTGTCGGACTGAGCGATGATGTCAATACCCGGGTTTCCGGTTATTCCAAGGGTATGAAAATGCGTCTGAATTTCATCCGGGCGTTGCTGAACAAACCGGAATTGATTTTCCTGGATGAACCCACCTCAGGCCTTGATCCGGTGAATGCGAAGAACATTAAGAACATTATCTTAGAGAAAAAGGCCGAAGGTAAGACCATCTTTCTGTCCACGCACAACATGACGGTGGCCGATGAAGTCTGCGACCGGGTGGCCTTTATTGTGGACGGACAGATTCGCTTGATCGACTCGCCCCGTGAACTGAAAATCCGTAACGGAAAGAAGAATGTGCGGGTGGAATTCCGGGAAAACGGTTCAACGGAAACCTGTGAATTCGAGATGAAAAATATCGGCAGCAATATGGAATTCATTGAACTGATAAAATCAAAAGAGATTGAAACGATTCATACCCAGGAAGCGACTCTGGAGGATATTTTCATCCAGGCAACCGGAAGGAGTTTGAAATGAGGCTGGCGAGCGCGATTAAGTATGATCTCCGCCTGCAGTTCCGGCACGGATTTTATTATGCTTATTTGATTGTCTGCATTGTCTATATTGGCGTTATCCGCAGCCTGCCGGTTGGAATCCGCCAGCAGGCTCTGGCAGTTACTCTGCTCACCGATCCGTCCATCCTGGGATTTTTGTTTCTCGGGGGAATAATCCTGCTTGAGAAAGGTCAGAAAACACTGGAGGGAATATTCATTACGCCGATCCGGATGGGTGAATATATCTGGTCGAAAGTGATTTCCCTGACGGTTCTGGCGCTGCTGTCCAGTTTTCTGATCACGGTTGCCAGTGTAGGATTTACATTTAATGTTATATGGCTGTTTCTGGGGATTGGGTTGACCTCGGTCTTGTTCGTTTTTATGGGATTCACGCTGGTATCGTTTACTAAAACGGTGAACGGTTATTTACTCAGTTCTCCGATCTATTTTGTCGTGGCAACGATGCCGTTGCTGGATTACTTCAAGCTTCAGGAATCTCCGCTGTTCTATATCATACCCACTCAGTCAACGCTGACGTTGATCGATGCCGCATTTGGACCGAAACCGGTTGGAGAATTGATTTTATCAGTGATACTGTTGTTGGGTTTCAATTATCTGGCTTACCTCTGGGCATCGAAATGGTTTTATAAATATATTGTATTACGGACAGGAGCGGCAGCATGAGAAAATTTATTACACTGGCCTTGGCCGACCTGAAAAATGTTTCCCGCGACAGCTTCCTGATTCTGATTTACTGCATCCCGGTTTTTATCGCTTTACTGTTTCGCTTTGCTGTTCCGGTTATCGTTGATTTTGTTGTCCTATGGGTTGATCTGACGGAGCATTATGCCTTTATCGTGAGTTTTCTCGCGTTTCTGACACCTAGTTTTGTGGGAATGGTGATGGGATTCATGCTACTGGATGAAAGGGATGAAGATATTCTGAGTTACATGGCGGTGACGCCTTTAACAAAAAGTGGTTATATGCTCTACAGAATTGTCAGCCCGGTCATTATCAGTTTTATCATGATGTATGTGATCTTGTTTATCGCACATCTCACGCCGATTCCTGTAATCCGGCTGATTCCGGTTGGATTGATGGCATCTATGGAAGCGCCGATGCTGGCCCTTTTCCTGGCAGCCTTTGCCAATAACAAAGTGGAAGGTCTGGCGGTTTATAAACTGACCAGTATGATTTTCCTGGCGCCCTTTGTTGGTTATTTTGTGAAATCCAACTGGGCATTTCTGGCCGGAATTCTGCCGCCATTCTGGGTCTCGAAGGCCTTTCTGGCGAGCTTTGAACCGTTTACGGGATACTGGTTATTTGTTACGATCGGTTTCGTCATTCACGGTATTTTTATCTACCTGATGCTGGGGCTTTTTAACCGGCGAATTTCATAGAGGGGAACAGGCTTTAAACGTGAAAAAAACACTACTACTTTTTATCTTTGTGGTCCTGTTTGAACTTCTTTTTATGAGAGTTTTAACACCACGGTTTCTTGAAATCACCAACGGTATGGAACTGCTGGATATGACCACATTTTATGCACCGGAACAGGCCTTTGAGATGATTGAAAACTATGGTCCTGAAGGACGCGCTTATTATAACTATATACAAATGGTTGATTTCTTTTTCCCCATCGTCTATTCTTTGTTTTTCACTTTTTTAATTGCAAAACTGATGATGTTAAATAATCTGTTTCAACCACGATGGCGGTTTCTGGCGTTTGTACCTTTAATTGCTGGAATATGTGATTGGCTGGAGAATATCGGGATTTTTGCGATGCTGCGGATTTATCCCAGGGATTTTAGAATAATTGCGGTGCTCACTAATATGGTTTGCGTTCTGAAATTCGGATTTATTTTGCTAAGTATTGTGATTATTATAGTCTTCACAATGATTGCTTACCAAAATTATATCCCGAAGATTCTTATCAGATTGAAAAGAAAAACACTGTAAAACCGATACCCTGACCCAAAGAGTGATCATGAGTGTAATTTAGAACCGACGACCAGTTCGGCTTTGGGAATTTGTCAAAATATCAGGCAATTATCACCGTTTTGATCGACGGATAATCAATAAAAACAACACCGCTTAAAATTCGATAATACTTTTTCCCAACAAAGATTTGGATTTTTCCTGTTCTGCGGACAGCATTGCCTCGATCATCAAATGGGTATTACTGTTTTTACTTTTTGGACTACCGTTTATGGCAACTATGTTCATTTCTATTCTCCTGACAGGCCCTCAATATCAACGATTGGGAATCAGACGATAAATCGAATGGATTACATTAAAATACGACGCACCTGTTTTCTGGCCAGTGTTAAAAATTCCATATAGCTATCCGGATGTCTTCGATTCAGATAAAAAAGAAGCAATCCGGCGGTTGTTATTTGGAGTGCTGATTTTTTGGTTTCTGATTCTTCGATGGTTATTAAATTCTCCTGAATACAGTAGTTCCATTCGTTGGAACATAAGCGATCCAGAAAACTATTGATCATTTCCACGGTTGTCTGTTTTTCGGAAAGGTCGAATAAACATTCGAGGAAAAACAATTCGAAAATTCCCGGATACTGGACAAAATATTTCAGATACGTTTCCGTAATGGCTTCAATTTTTGCAATTCCCCGTGACGATTGTGCCGTCTCGCTTTGGATATAGTCTGTGCATTCATCCTGAAAGTCTTTTACGCACTCGAAGACCAGGTCTTTTATGTCTTTAAAATAGTTATACAATGTGGCATAGGAGTACCCGGCACGATCGGCGATATTACGGACACTGATGCTTTTTAACCCTTCGCCTTTGAGGAGTTCTTTTGTGGCGTCGATAAAGTAACCCCGCATCCGTTCTTCTTGAATCTCTTTGTTTTTCATAATAATAATCCTTTTGAATTAACGTCGATAATATAATTAACAATGTTAATTTTACTAACTGATATTCATTGGAAAAGTGGGAATATATGGTTACTGTTATTTTGGTTAATTCAGAGCAATATATGAAAAAGGAACACTAATTTACACGGAAAATATACACCGGAATTTAAGGTTTTTGTTCGTTTTTCTTTCGCCAAATATCCGGGTACAGTTTTTCACCACAATCCGGGCAAATCCCGTGGGTAAAGACGGCATCGGAGTGATCCTGAATGTATTTCTCGATCTGCTGCCAGAAGCCGGCATCATCGCGGATTTTTTTACAGCTGGCACAGATTGGCAGAAGGCCCCGCAGTGTTTTTATTTCTGAGATTGATTTTTCCAGATTTCGAATCAGAATTTCTTTTTCCCGTTCTATCTTCTTGCGATATTCGATCTCCTGTTGAGCGAGGGTCAACTCGGCGCGGATTTCGGCCACTTCACGGAGAATCGAGAGCACCGGGCGGTTTTCAAATGTCATACCAGTCTTTTTATTTTGCCAATTAAGGTAGAGGAACAGAAAAGGAAAGGCGAATACTGATATAAACAGTCTGCTGATCAATGTTCCCTGCATGATATTCAGGTATTCAGGAGTACCCAGGAATGCACCACTTGCAAAGAGGATAACATCCAGCCACATAACTCCTAACAGTGTCAGAAAAGCCCTCAGCCAGAGCTGTATGCCAAGTCGTTTTTTCCCGAAGAATTCCCAGACGACTGCCAGAAAAATCATATCCGCTACGGTTGTTATTACGGAAGCTGTATTGATTCGGAAACTTGGAATCGGAATAAATCCCAGTGACGGATAGTTCGAAATTTTCATCTGAAGGTGAAGAACCATCGCGATAAGCGGTACCAGAATGGATACACCAGCGATCGTTGAAATGGCGATGCGGGTTGCCCGGGGACCGTCAAATACATAGATGATAAAAACGCCCAGCAAAAGAGCGGTATAAAATACGGTTGAGCCGACCATAAAGGTTATTCCGGCAATTTCAACTTTCACACCGGCGTCGGTTATCCAGGACATTACAGCTGTTATACCGCCAATGAGTGCATAAAAATGGGCCAGCCCAAACCGGCTCCGCAGTGAGTGTACCCAAAGAACCAGAAAGTACACAGTTATTGCTTCAAGTATCAGAATAATTACTTCAATCTGCATTACGGTGTCCTTCTGTGAATAGTGGCCGGTTTCTTAAGAATTTGAAGTAAATATGGGAATCTATTTTGTTGAAAGTATTTATCGATGGAATAATACGTCAATTTATTATTATTCCTGGATTAAAAGAAATTCTATTAAATGGATTTAGCCGCAAATGACAATAATTTTACTTTGAATATAACCTGCTTCGGTATTATTAAAAAAAATCGGGCTCAGGGCTTTAAAAAGCGTATAAATTTCATTATTCTCTGGTGATATTAAACGTTGAAAATTTTAAAGAATACCCCGCAGCTTGCTGCGGGGATAGGAACTTTTAGAATTTTCTTTTATTATAAAGGAGATAAAGAGAACGAAGACCGCGACCGGATAAAAAAGTACGTCAATAACCAGCAGAATCCATAGTGACGATCCAATTTTAGTCTACCAGCCCCATCCCGACAGTCGGGATAAATGTTAAAAAGCGATTCGATCTTAATAGATTTTGTTTTTCTGACATTTCGGGCAAATATGAGTGCTGCGTTGTCCGACGATGATTCGTTTGATTTTGCTGCCACAACGCGAACAGGCCTGATCTATCCGGCGGAAGACCATCAGGTTTTTCGCATTATTACCCTGTTGACGTTCAGCGGAAACGAAATTGGATTTGCCGCTTCCCAGGGAAGTTCCCTGATTATCGATGCCCTTCTGAAGGACTTTTCGGATTGCTCGGTAAAGATCTACTGCTTTTCGGGATGATAATTCCGAAGCAACTGTTTGCGGATGCAGCCGGGCCTCCCAGAGCGCTTCATCCACATAGATATTGCCCAGACCAGCGATAAAACCCTGATCTAGAAGTAACGGTTTCAGCTGGCGATTTTTGGAGTTCAACATAGTTTTAAATTGCCCGGTTGTAAAATCGTCGCTTAATGGTTCCGGGCCAAGTTTTCGGAGTACCGAGTCAGGATTTTCAGTGAAAATCATGCGCCCGAATTTGCGGGTATCTTGAAAGCGCAGATCATGGTTATCACTCAAATGCAGGATTACGTGTTCATGTTTATTCCGCTTACCGGAAGCCGGAGAGATATACAAGCGTCCGCTCATGCGCAGGTGAATTAACAGGTGAAAACCACTTTGAAAATCGATGATTATGTATTTCGCCCGGCGCCGGATATTCCGAATTTTCTGCCCGGTTATCTTATTAACAAAATCACCGGGTGATTGAGTACCAATGGTTTTATTCCAGAGAACATCAGCACTACAAATTGTTTTTCCAATCAAACCGGCATAAATGAGATCGTTAACAACAGTTTGCACTTCGGGCAGTTCAGGCATCAGATATTCTGTGGCGGTTTGAATTTCAGATTGACCAACCAACCTTTGATTTTCTTCAGGGGATAAAGCCCGAATCCGTCCCAGATTAGAGACGGCCGGACCAGTGGCGCCAGCAGAAAGAATTTGACCATCATATCCCAGACGATGCGTTTGTGAGTGGGCGGACAGCCTTTGATGCGGACTATTCGTTTTGCATGGATATTTGGCGAGGCCTGGGCGCAATCACCGATCAGCAGAACTGTTTTATCCTCGATTTTTTTGGTGACTTTTCCAACGAGAGCCGTCAGTTTCGGGAAGCGTTTTAAAGTTTTCGGTTTTCTGTCCTTGACCATATGCAGCCAATCCAGGGTAATTCCCTGGCAGCCGCCGGTGCAGTAAGGTGTTCCGCTGATGATCTTGAAATTGCATTTGAACTCATCAACGGGATAAAAACCGTAATCCAGCCCCGCTGTTTTTTGTTGAACCCTTTCGATTGGTAAATCTCCGGCGATTTCAATGTCGTCGAAAGAGGTAGGACCATAACCGCGCTCAATGGCTTCTTTGATATGGTCAATTTTGAATGGATCAAGGTTCAGCATTTTGGCACAAACCATATCATGTGCGACGGCATTGGTAGATATCACCAATACACCAAGATCCATTCCGTGCTGGGTCATCTGGTTTCCACCGAAAGCAAAGCGGATTCCGTCGGTAACGATCAGATCGGGGTTGCTTACTTCCAGAATATCGATCATTTTTTTATGGAGGTCCATGTTATGATGATACATGCGTTCTTTACTGTCGATAGAGCCGATATTCAGTTTCAGGGCGCCGGAATAGGCGTTGGACAGCACATTTGTTTTAAGTTTCGGTGCAAAAATCAGGAAATCACGGTCAGCGACTGCCCGGGCAATGCGAATACTTTTATGGATTTTCCCGTTGTCCAAACCCATCCGAACCTGGCGGCTTTCTTCCATTGCGATCAAGCCAACCCCATATTTTCTTTTTAATTTTCGGTATCCAGCATGCCGAAATGCCGTCGACGTCGTGATACCGAGACCTGATTTTTCGACAATATCAATGCGGTTCACATCGGAACCGTTTTTCAGAATTGTCCGGATAATTCCTTCGACAACTTCACTGCGGGTGTATGACTCGGTTGCCACTTTGGGATGCGCCATCACCAGATTCGGTTTTATGACAATGTTACCATGAATCGGTTTGACCAATTGGATTGAGTCGATTGTTTTTGATACAAGGCCACTGATTTTGTCCGGATTATAATCGGTACATGCATAAATATAAACTTTGTAAGTGCTCAAATTCTCCCCCCCCCTATTCATTGATAGAAAATATACATAATTTTTCCTAGGATTAAAAAGGAGTAAATCTTTCATTTCGTGTTTCGCTCAAGAACGTGTAAATTTCTTTTTATTAATGACCATGAATAGTCACTATCAAACAGCTTCATTTTATGTTTCCAGTGGAACCGGGAATTCTCTGAGAGTTGCCGACTGGATGCAGCAGATCGCCGAGTGTCATGGAATAAAAATCCAGCACCAACTTATTGACAAGCATTTTCAAGAACAAGAACATGCAGATTCTGAAGAAAACCTGATTTGCATTTTTATGCCGACCCATGGTTTTACCGCTCCCTGGAGCGTGATGAAATTTGCTTTCCGGTTGTCGCGTGTCAGAAAAACCCATGCAGCAGTTGTTGCGACACAAGGCCGTTTGCAGTTTGGGAAATATTTTATCCCCGGTCTGAGTGCTTCATCAACATTCATTATATCATTAATTCTGGCGCTGAAAGGATACCGGATCCGCGGTGTGCAAAGCATCAATATGCCCTCAAACTGGATGGCCTTGCATTCAAGTCAAAAGCAGGCGAATATTCAGAGAATTATTGAAAAAGCCCAAATTCCGAGTGAGCAATTTATAATAAAAATATTGTCAGGCAAACGCGGCTGGTTCTCGATTTTGAATGGTGTTGAGCTCATCCTTGGGCTCCTGCTTTTACCGATCAGCATTGGATATATGATTTATGGCAAAGAGGGCCTGGCAAAGCTGTTTTTCGTTAATCGGCGTTGCAATGGCTGTGGACTTTGTGCGGATTATTGTCCAAACTCAGCAATCTTAATGAGCGGAAAAAGACAAAAATATCCTTTCTGGACGTATAAATGTGAAAGTTGTATGCGGTGTATGGCTTTCTGTCCCGAAAAAGCCATTGAAATTCATCAGCTGATGGCATATTTTATCTTTCATTTAAGTTCATTAGCAATGTTTTTTATTATATTGAAATTCATCGAAACTCATCTGGGAATAAATCTTCAATACAGTGATACATTGATATTAAGGCTTGTGCATTATGCCTATTATCTGGGTATATGGTTTCTGTATTCCAAACTGATTTTCCGGCTGTTACGAATTCCGATTATCAACCGGATTTTCAATTATACAACATTGACGGTTTTTTACCGCAGATACCAGGAGCCAACGACAAGCTTAAGGGATTTCAATAACAGGGAATGATAACGGGAGCAAGGTATGTTAGATAAAATCAATCCACGGAAAACAAAAGCATGGAAACTGCTGGAACGCCATTATCGCCGGATGCAAAAAGTGCAAATGAAAGAACTATTTACAGTAGACCCCGAACGATTTAACCGATACTCCGTCCAGTTTGAAGATATTCTGGTCGATTATTCCAAACATATTATTTCTGATGATACCCTTTGCCTGTTAATACAGCTGGCCGAAGAAACACAGCTGAAAGATGCTATCAACAAAATGTTTGCCGGTGAACATATCAACCAGACAGAAGACAGAGCGGTACTGCATACGGCGCTGCGGAACCGTTCTGATTATCCGGTGCTTGTTAATGGCAAAAATGTGATGCCGGAAGTGAACAGTGTTCTGCAACAAATGAAATCTTTTTCCGAAAATATTCGAAGTGGTAATTGGAAAGGGTATACTCATAAACGGATTACGGATATCGTCAACATTGGAATCGGCGGATCAGATTTGGGTCCGGTGATGGTGACCGAGGCGTTGAAACCTTATGCCGATGAGAATATTTCCGTTCATTTTGTATCCAATGTGGACGGGACGCATTTAGCCGAAACACTGAAAGTTTTAAAGCCTGAGACGACGCTGTTTATCATTGTTTCTAAAACATTTACAACTCAGGAAACGATGACCAACGCCCAGAGCGCCAAAGACTGGTTATTGAAACAGATTAAAGATGAAAAAGCCGTTGCCCGGCATTTCGCTGCCGTATCGACAAATACACTCGCTGTTACCCGCTTTGGCATTAACAGCGATAATATGTTTCGGTTCTGGGATTGGGTTGGTGGGCGCTATTCACTCTGGTCTGCCGTCGGACTGTCGATCGCCTGCTCAATCGGCTTTGATCGCTTCAGTGAGTTACTGGATGGCGCACATGCCATGGATAAGCATTTTATACAGACCGGTTTCAGGGAAAATATTCCGGTAATTTTAGGGCTTTTGGGAATCTGGTACAGGAATTTTTTTGAGGCAGCATCCTGGGCGATTCTGCCCTATGATCAATATCTCCATCGTTTTCCGGCGTATCTGCAACAGGCCGACATGGAAAGTAATGGCAAATATATTGATCGAAACGGTAAGCCGGTGGACTATCAGACCGGGCCGATTATCTGGGGTGAACCCGGAACGAACGGACAACACGCCTTTTACCAATTGATTCACCAGGGGACGCAAATGATTCCTTGTGATTTTTTGGCTGCCGCCGAATCCCATAATGATATTGGTGACCATCACCTGAAATTACTGGCCAATTTCTTTGCCCAGACTGAAGCGTTGATGAACGGGAGAAATGAGATTGAAGTCAGACAGGAAATGGAGGCAGAAGGGTTTCCTGAAGAAAAAATCAGGCAGTTATTACCCGTCAAGGTTTTTCCCGGTAACAAACCAAGCACTTCAATGCTTTATAAGAAATTGACACCCCGAGTATTGGGAGCATTGATTGCCATGTACGAGCATAAAATATTTGTTCAGGGAGTGATCTGGAATATATTCAGCTTTGATCAATGGGGGGTCGAACTTGGGAAGCAACTGGCGAAGAAAATTTTACAGGAACTCGAATCAGATGCAGATGTAAACACCCATGATTCATCGATAAATGGACTGATTAACAGATATAAAGCCATGCGAAAATAGGGAAAAAGGAAACGTATGATAGAATGGTTTAAAGCATTGCATCCGGTCATGCAAGCGTTGTTAGCGACCTGTTTTACCTGGGGTATGACGGCTGCCGGCGCGGCGGTTGTTTTTGTATTTAAAACGATTAATCGACGTGTGCTTGACGGTATGCTGGGATTTGCCGCCGGGATTATGATAGCGGCCAGTTTCTGGTCGTTACTGGCCCCGGCAATCGAGATGACCGAGCAGTCCGGCGGGATTGCCTGGCTTCCGGCGGTTGTCGGTTTTTTAATGGGTGGTGCGTTTTTAAGAGTTGTAGATATGTTGCTGCCACATTTACACATTGGCTTTCCCGATGAAGAGGTCGAAGGGATCAAAACCCAATGGCAACGCAGTATCCTGTTGGTCTTAGCGATTACTTTACACAATTTTCCCGAAGGTTTGGCTGTTGGTGTGGCGTTTGGTGCTCTGGGTGCGAATCTTCCCTCGGCGACACTGGCCGGGGCGGTAGCGCTGGCAATAGGTATTGGTATACAGAATTTCCCCGAAGGTACAGCAGTTTCGGTACCCTTGCGGAGAGAAGGACTGTCCCGATTTAAGAGCTTCTGGTACGGACAATTATCAGGGATTGTTGAACCGATAGCCGGTGTCATTGGCGCTGCGGCGGTACTATTAATGAAACCGATTTTACCCTATGCGCTGTCCTTTGCCGCCGGCGCGATGATATTTGTGGTTGTTGAAGAATTGATCCCGGAATCTCAGTTGGAATCCAACAGTGATATCGCCACAACCGGCGCCATGCTTGGTTTCGCCGTGATGATGCTTTTGGATGTCGCTTTGGGTTAATTCAGAAATCCGACGCTGATAAAGACGAGATGATTATAATGCCTGTATTCCGTAACCCAGATCACAAATTAAAAACCAACGAGCCTTCACTGTGTTAGAAATCACAGCCTATTTATTAAATATTGAATAAGTTCGAGATGTATATGAGCAAACAAATCCCAGATAGATATATAAATACAAAAAAAATTATTGTTGATGAGTTGAAAATATAGATGCCAAAGTGTATATTGAGACGTAATTCAATTCAAATATGCTCAAGAACCAAATTAAAAAGAAAAAAACAAACCAGGAGGTAACTATGAAAAAGTTAGCGACAATTTTTATGGTAATGATGCTGCTTGTTTCGTTTGTTTGGGCGGAGAATTCCAATCAGGCGATTAAGCGCGTACAGTGGAGTCGTGAAATGTCGAAACTGAGCCAACCTGAGCAGCTTCAGGTAAAAGCGCAGGTTCAGAATCGTGAACAGATCAAAAATGATCGTGAAGAGGTGATCCGGAACCAGATGGGCAAAACTCATCGGTCTACAGCCGCTCATAAAGTTCAATCAAAGCTTCAGGTTTTAAAAGATGTGGGTGGTTTTCAGCCGGTTCAGAAAAGCCTGGTGAAATTTGCGCCTAAATCTGCTAATTTTGTTGAATTCCTGGACACATTGGCTTTATTACCCTTTGTACCGGATACGATTGAATATATCGCCGGCGCTTCATTTGTCTTCCAGCTGTTTTCCAGTGATACTGTTGTTCTTGAATTCTGGGTAGATAATGGCGACAGTGTCTTTGGTTATGATGATTTTCTGATCAAATTTGATATGGATGGTGAAGATGCAATCAAAGTATGGGATGGTATTGAATTTGACGAATCGCCGCCGGGCGATGGCATTTTTCAGGTGAAGATTAATACCGGAAATATAGCTAATGATGGTCCGGAGCCATTTTTTGGACTGCAAAACTGTATCATTTATATCAACGCATGGAATGATACGGGAACGGAGATGTTTAACGGGGTTGCTTACGTTGGTGCGCCGGATGAAGAGACCAGCATTGAAGGAACTGTTTCGATTGAGGCTGCACCGGTAAAATCTGTGGACAACCCGGCTGCGAATATAGTTGTATGGGCAGCCAAGATGTCTGCTGATACAATGTACAATGATTGGGAACCGGAAGTCGCTTTTTTGACCATGACTGATGAATTTGGTCACTACCGGATCGAAATTCCCGATATGTATCGTGGTGATTACGTTGTTGGTATTGCCGATGTCTGGGGGCTTTATCCGGGATATTTTTCGGATCCGTCAGAGATTGATATATATATCGGCGGTGACATTGCGCCGGTTGATTTTATGTTAATCCTGGGTAAAGAAACCATTTATGGTATAGTTGAGGACGAAAATGCTACCGGTATTGGTGGTATCCGGATCCGGGCCTGGGGACCGTATGGTGAAACTGAAGTTGTAACCGGTCCCGATGGATCATTTTCAATTCCGGCCATGCCGGGATGGTGGGATGTTGAAATTGCCGGAGATGATATTTATGGACAATACATGATTCCGTGGACCCAAAGTCTGGAAGTAATTGAAAATGGTGATCATCCGGTAAATTTCACCCTTTACAGTCTCGATTCCAGCTTTACTGGAAATGTGAGAACAACTGACGGGTCACCGTTAATGGATGTGGAAGTAAATACCGATATCTGGCTTGGGATGCAAGGCGGCTATTATAACTGGACGCATACCGATGAATTCGGTAACTATGAGCTCTGGGTTTCTACTGCGCTGCAAGGGCTTATTATTTCCGGTGACTCGACTTATGTTGATAGCAGTTCCTATTGGATCGGTGCCTGGATGGAAGGTGCCATGTTTATGCCCAATTCATACTATGATCAATATGCACCGGCAAGCGGACTTGATTTTACGGCCATTATTGCGGATGCTTCGTTAAGTGGAACGGTTTATGATGCCAATTCAAACAATCCGCTCAGGGATGCTCAGATTCATGCTTTTATGCTCGTTCCTGATTTTAAGGGTGGGCCGATGCCGTCAGGACCCGAATTTTGGGCGTATACCGATGAATCCGGTAATTATGAACTGCCATTGGTTGGTGGCGCATATCCCGGCTCTACATGGATGATTGAGGTCTACTGGCCGTGGGAATGGATGCCTTCAATTGTTGATTCAATGAACGTCCTTTCGGGAAATAACTATACCCAGGATTATTATATCAATCCGCCGGTTAGAGAAGGTTTCATTAATGGCTATGTCTTTAATCGGGATGGATACGGAATATCAAATGCCAGAGTTGAAATTTATGGACCGAACTATTATGAAGTCTATACCGATGGAAACGGTTATTTCTCGGTCAGCCAGGTACCTTTTGGCTGGTATAGTTTTACAGCCTATGCCGATAGCTATGATCCCTATAGCATCTATGATATATGGGTTGATCAATACCCTGTATATCTGGAATTCTGGATGGGCTCGATTGTTGGCGAAATCATGGTCAACGGGTATATTATTGATGGACAAAACGCTCCGATTAGAGGTGCGTTAATGATGTTGTTTAACTGGGATTTCTACGAACCATTCACTCTCTTTACCAATGATAGCGGATACTTTGAACTCAGGGTAAAACCAGGCTGGTACGATATTCAGGTTGGAGCTAATGGCTTTGATGCGTTTGGTGAAAGTGTTGATATTCATTCGGATACCACTATCACCTATATGCTGAATGCAATAGTCATAGCGGATACTTTGCATGGAAATGTAGTCGATAATATGGAAAATCCGCTCAGGAATGTGTTTGTTTACATGGAAAAGTGTAATTATGACAGCAACGCGGTTGAATACATAGGCTACACCCATACGGATATAAACGGACACTATAAAATTGCCTTACCGCCAGGTGATTACGATGGTATGTGGGCAAAAAGCGGATTTAACACGGAACGGCGCACGTTCAATTTCCCGTCTGAGGGTCCCGGAGACCCGGTTATACTCTACTCCAATAATTATGTATTTGGACCGATAATTAAAGAAATATTGGACGTGCCGATGGATCATGGAAAACAGGTCCGCCTGACCTGGAAACGAGCCGAAGGGCTTTATGGTGCAGTAAAAGAGTATCAAATCTGGAGAGCTATTAAACCTATGTATGGTCCTGAACCGCAGCCGGAATTTGAAACAGGATGGGATTATGTAACGACAGTTCCCATAAATCCGCAAATGGATCACTATAATGTCGTTGTGCCGACACTATACGATAAAGTCGGAGATAATATTCATTGGACCGGATACGTTATTTCCGCGATCGGCTGGGATGGCTGGTCTTACTGGAATTCCAATATACTTGCGGGTTGGTCGGAGGATAATCTGCCGCCGGAAGTCCCGGTTGGTTTGACCGCTGTTGGTGGAGGTGATAATATTGTGTTGCAATGGGCGCCGGTTACCAGCGAAAAGGTCAAATACTATTCGGTTTATCGGAAAACCGCGTTGACGGATTTTGAAGTCATCGGCTATTCGCCTAATGTGGAGTATATCGATGCGACCGCATTATCGTCGGTATCTTATACCTACACGGTCACCGCGACGGATTTTGGGTTGAATGAATCAGCAAGATCTGAACCGATCTCGGTGGATGCTATAGTTGCAATCGATAGTCAGGAAGAAATACCGACTAAGTTCGCATTGAAACCGAATTATCCGAATCCCTTTAACCCGGAAACGACGATCGAGTTTGCACTACCGAAGACCAGTAAAGTAACCTTGACGATCTACAATCTGATGGGTCAGATGGTTCAGGAACTGGTGCAGAATGAATACCCGGCCGGTTACCAAAGGGTTATTTGGAATGGACAGGATTCCCGCGGAAATGCGGTTGGCAGCGGCGTCTATATATATACACTGAAAGCCGGTAATTTCTCACAGACCCGAAAAATGATCCTGATGCGCTAATCAATTTCTGATTCAAATAAAAGGGGCGGGATTTTCCGCCCCTTTTTCATATTGAAGCAGGAGCCCGGTTTCTCTATTTTATAGTGATTTTTAAAAGTTTTGTCCTATGAAACAATATTTTTTGATTATGCAAACATATTAACCACCCCATAATCCCCTCCTTGCTAAGGAGGGGAAAGAGGGGAGATTGATTGGAATTTTCATGAAATTAGGTTTTTTCCATCTCAACTTTCCTAAATTACTATTACATTTGTCAATGTGTTTTATCATCATAAATTACAAAATATTGTGCTATAAGGGATTTCCAATTTCGGGGGAACTTCAGTGAAATATTCATATTGAAATCCAGTTATGATATTTCTATCTTTATCAGAGGAATTAAAACGAATTCGCTAATATGAAAAACACCTGTATAATTGTCTCAATATTGATTCTTTGGATGCTGTCCATTTCTTACGCGGAAGTATCGAAGGATCGGTTTTCGCGTCCTGAAGTTTATTTCCGGTTTGAAATAGAAACCCGGGACGAACTCCGTGATATTACGCGGATTATCTCTATTGACAATGTTATTGGCGATACAGTTTACGCCTATGCGAATCCACGGGAATTCAAACGGTTTGAGGCATTGGGTAAAACCGTTGAAATTCTGATGCCACCCTCAATAAAATACAAACCTAAAATGTCTGATTCTGTCAGGAAAAGCAAAAGCTGGGACAGTTATCCGACCTATGAAACCTATATAAGTATGATGCGGCTGTTTGCAAAGGATTATCCCGGGATTTGTCGGATTGATAGCGTCGGCCGGTCGGTTGAGGGTCGGGCAATACTGTTTGCTGTGATTTCCGATAATGTCCATGGCGAGGAAGCGGAACCGGAAGTGATGTATACCTCTACCATGCATGGCGATGAGACCACGGGCTATGTTCTGATGCTGCGGTTAATTGATCATTTATTGACGAATTATCAGAATAGTGAACAGGTGAGTAGTTTAGTGGATAATCTTGAAATCTGGATCAATCCTCTGGCCAATCCTGATGGAACTTATTACCTGGGAAATTCTACGGTATATGGTGCTACCAGGTATAATGCCGACGAGGTGGATCTGAACCGCGACTTTCCCAACCCTGAAATGGACAACCATCCCCGGCAACCGGAAACCATTGCCATGATGGAGCTGGCTGAACGGCAGAATTTTGTTTTGTCCGCTAATTTTCATGGCGGCGCTGAAGTTTTGAATTATCCCTGGGATACCTGGGAGCGGCGACACGCCGACGATGAGTGGCTGATTCAGCTCTGCCGGCAGTATGCCGATACGGTGCAAGCCAACAGCCCGGCGGGTTATTTGACCGATTTGAATAATGGCATCACCAATGGCTGGGACTGGTACGATATTTATGGCGGTCGTCAGGATTATATGACCTATTATCAGCACTGCCGGGAAGTGACCATTGAAATTTCCGACACAAAACTGCTGCCGGAGTCAGAACTGTCCGCGTATTGGGAATATAACCGGGATGCCCTGCTGAATTATTTATCGGGGGCATTGACCGGGATTCGTGGTGAAATCCGGACAGATTGGGAACTGGGTGAAATACAGATCAGTATCGTTGGGCATGAAATGGATAATTCCTGGATCCTACCGGATAAAAATTTCGGTGATTATTATCGACTCTGTTTACCGGGGATTTATCAACTGGAAATTGCGAGTGGAAGCGAATTAATAAGCATTGAAAACATTATTGTCGGTAATGAACAGTCTGCGAGAGTCAACCTGACAACCGGGATGACGATTCCGGGTGATGTCAACGGGGACAAGGAAATCAATATCGCGGATATAGTACTGATTCAAAATTATATTACCGGCCAAATTGTACCAAATGAAACCGAATTTATTTTAGCTGATTGGGACGGTGACAGCGTGCTGAATCAGGTTGATCTGGATCGAATAATGGAATTTCTGATGAATCTTTATCCTTGAAATAATTACTTTACTATTTCGGTGCGATTTCTTAATCTAACAGTGTTATGCAAAAAGTAATCCCAGTTTTCATTGTACTACTATTATTATGGGGATGTGCGGCCCATCCGACAATCAGCCCAATACCCTTAAAAGAGGATGAGATACGAACGTCAATTGCATTTTCCATCGAAAATATTCTGCCGGTTTTTGTCTATCGCAAGGGCTTGAGTGATATCAGCGATTTCGGAATCCGGGTTGGATTACCCATCTATGGTTCGGGGATCGATTATTCACGGACCGTTTTTCAACGGGGTGATTTTTATGATATTATCAATTTTGCCTATTCACTGACCCCGAATTCCAGTTTTGATATGACCTATTACAGTGTGAGGACATTTCCAGTTAAACCGGGCAACGCGTTTTATACCGGCTTTCGGGCGATGTATATTCCGAAAGGAATCAACGGTAATGAAAGTATCCGGGTCGGCGCCCTGCTGGGATTGATGATCAATAACAAGGTCGGAGTCGAGATGGGTTATTTCCACGATCTCGATAAAGGTCAACCGATTGAGAAGATTGTATCGATGCAACCGGAAAACGATTCCCGGTATCCGGCGATAACGGATTTTGGGTTTCCATCGGAAAATTCCCGGCTTGTCGGACTTTCCCTGCAGGTCTCGCTGAGCACAAGCATTTTTCAGAAAAAGAAATAATTACCCGCATTATATCACAGATTCTTGGATAAATATTGTATAGATTAGACGTTGGTAGATTTCTAATATGAATAAACTAACTTATTATATTATCACATTATTTTTTCCGGTGTCGCTGATCTTGGCCGGCGTCTCAGTGAACCAATCCCGCTCGGTGGAGATTCATTTTCAGGAAACAAATTCAACTGAAATGATTCTTGAAGTTTCGTTGTATGATATTGAGATAAAAACAATTGATTATAATGGTGATTATTTTACGGAGATAGACATAAACGGGACCAATTATTACTATGCGGTTGGTACACCGAAATTACCGTTTATCCGGAAAATGATAAAAATTCCTGAAAACAGCCGGATTGAATATAAGATTTCCATTCATTCCGAAGAAAACCTCGATCTGTCTCAGACTGGTTTTCCAAATCCGGTGTTTCCGGTTCAACCCTTCCGGCGAAAATCCGATACAGGGCGGACGCAGGTGATCATCAGTAAAGAGATATACAATAAAGACGATTATTATACGCCGGGAATAGTGAATACCCATGAACCTTTTAAAATGGGTGGAATTAATGGGGTCATGCTGGATTTTTTCCCACTGTCCTATAATCCGCTCAGGCATTCGCTGAAATTAATCACCAGTGCGACGATCACTGTCAAAATTATTCAAGATCCGGTCCTTCAGAAAAGCACTGCAAAAAATCCGGTATTCAATCCTGATTTAGACCGGATTGCCCGGGATATATTTATCAATTACGATGAAACTGATTCACAGGTAAAAAGCACAGCGCCGCTGAATTTTCTGGTAGTGGCAGGCGATCAATTTGTGGAAAATGAGGAATTAAAGACGTATCTGAACTGGAAACGACAATGCGGATTTAACACCATTTTAAAATCAGTTTCTGAGTTGGGTGGAACAACCGGCTCGATCCGGGATTTTATATTTGACCAATTTAATTCTACTTCTTCTCTGGCCTACGTACTGTTGGTTGGCGATGTGGCCGAAATTCCGGCCTGGACCGGCACAGTTGGAGAAACCGAAACCGATGCGCTTTATGCACGGATGGACAGCGATTTCATTCCCGACTTAATGATCGGGCGTTTTTCCGCCGCCAATTCTACGGATTTAGCTGCAATTATTCGCAAATCCATGGCCTATGAAAGATGTGAAGTCAGCAATTTGAACGCGTTTAACAAAGTGACATTTATTTCGACTGATGACGAAGATCCTTCTTATGATGGTTTGAGAGAAAATTGGGAAGTTGTTGAAGAATTGCATGATTTTTTAATTTCTAATTATTTTGAACCAAATGATATTGAGGGTGAGCATATAAAAGCTCATGAAGAAGATCAAGCGTCAGATATTTCAGAGGCAATAAATGATGGTCGATCAATCTGCCACTATTCCGGTCATGGTCTGGAATATGAATGGCAGGGACCAAGATTTCTACAAAGTAATATTGGTGAATTGGATTTCGGTTCGGTACCGGCATTTGTGATCAGTAATGCCTGTGAGACCGGCAGTTTTTCAATGGGGGAGTGCTTTGGCGAAAGCTGGATCAGAACAGCCGATAAGGGAGCCTTCGCATTTATTGGCGCGTCGAATTCAAGTTACTGGGAGCCCGACGATATTATGGAACGGGGTATGTATGATGGTTTTTTTGAAGATGGTAAAACCAATGTCGGCGCGATGCTTCAAAGCGGATTATTCAATGTATACTATCATACGTATTCACAAAGTAGTTATACATTAAATGATGATACTTTGATGTATAAATACTACTATGATGTTTATAATATTTTGGGTGACCCGTCGATAAAACCCTGGGTCGGTAGACCGAAGGAAATTTATATCGATTACAATCCGGTCGTCGCATTGAATGCCGGACACTATTCGGCGTCTGTTATGAATGAATCCGGTGCAGTGGCAGATGCGGTTGTTACCCTGGTGCAGAACGAAACCATTGTTGCTTATGGTGTGAGTGATATTGACGGGGTGGTTACATTACAAATTGGTTTTGAAACTCTGCAAACAGGCGACCTGATATTAACGATTACCGGCGAACAGCAGATACCCTTTATAGATACACTGAAGGTCGTTGATCCTTTGAATATTACCCTTGAACCTGATTCGGTTCACGTCGGGGTTGTTTCGGATATTTCGGTGACTGTACTGGATGACAGTTCACATGCTGTTGCAAATGCTGAAATATATGTTTCCGGGTGGACTGTTCGTGGCGACAGTCTTTTGGGAGTTAGTGACTCTGCCGGCATGCTGCAGTTTCAGCTTCGGCCCCGATATGGTGAAATCATTAAAATTAAGGGTAAGATTCCCGGCGAAACCGGATATGTGTTTGTTGAAACACTGCCGGTGACCGGAGCAGCGCAATTATCAAGTCCGGAGATTTCAGTTGGGGTGGATCAATTTAACGTCGAAAATTCACTGGTTCCCAAATATATTGGGCAAATTAGTGGGTCAGCCGGACAGAGCAATATTATACTTGCTGTGCGTGGCTGTGGTATTGACACTCTTGCCGTGACTAGCAGTATGCAGGTTTTTCCCGATACAATCGGAACACTCGTTACAGCGTTGTTAAAATCCGGGTATGAAGTTTTCGAAAAACCGGTTACAGTTAAAAAAGCATTTGGAACGGTTTCAGGGCTGACAACTGATACTAACCAACAGCCACTTTCCAATGCCATGATTACCGGATACCTGTATCCAGATACCTTGAATCCCGTATTCAGCGCTACAACGAATAATGCCGGTGAATTTTCCTATCCGTTACCGGTTGAAGTTGGGTATTATCAAATTCGTGCACAGTTATTCGGGTATCTAACTCAAACAGTCATTGATACTATCAAGCTTGGTTCCAATGTATTCACGACTGAATTAGCAGAATCACCACGAGTGTCCGTTTCCGGTCGGGTAAGCGGTGGAATTCATGAACGACCGCTGAATGCAGTTCTGACAATAGAAGAGTATTCCACAGGTACGGGAAATTATTATACCAGTGTTGAGACTTTTGCTGCCGATAATGGAATATATGAGGTCGCATTGCCATCCGGGGATTATGAATTTTCGGTGGCAGCCATGCGCTATATTGCAGAGACATTACCGGTAAATATTGGCAGTCAGGCGCTGGTAATTAATTTTCATCTGGATACAACCAGAGCCAGTATCCTGTTGATTGATGATGACAATGGTAAACGTTCCATCGATAAAAACAGTACCTATACAATTGATGTTAGCGAGGGAAAAAGCAGCAGCGCCGTTGAAATTCAGAATGTGCTGGAAGCAACCGGGTATTATATTTTCAGAACAGGCTATACCAGCGGGCTATTGAACGTAATAAATGATTATGATATGGTGATTTCATCATCGGGGTCGAATATGAATCCGGTATTGAGCGGCAGTTACCGGTTGATGCTGGAGTCTTATGTGACGGAGGGCGGCAGACTCCTCATTGAAGGGGGCGAAGTCGGCTACGATGCAACAACTGATCCGCAATACCCGACCTTTGCCCAGAATGTTCTGCATGTTTCTGCCTGGAGCAAAGACCAGGCCGGGCCGTTGTATCGTCTGTTATCTAATCATGAATTGACGATGACACCCAATGAATTACCATTTCAGATCGATATCGATTACGGGGATTATGGTGACGAGGATGCCTGTACGCCGACTTCCGATGCGCGAGTGATCTATTTCAACAATAGTAACTCGTCTCAGGGCGGAATTATCCTTTTTGAAAACGCAGACAACAGTCAGGGCAGTCGTACAGTATTCTACACGTTTGCCTTCGATAAACTATCTGATTCTGATGCCCGCGAACATCTTCTTGAAAATACAATTGAATACCTTCTGAGAGAACCCGATTATTCAAAGGGTGATATGAATAAGGACGGGCAAATAAACGTCCTTGACCTGACAAAAGTCGTTAGTCTGATTCTGCGAATTAACCCGACGGGCGATGAATTTGAATACTGGGCGGCCGACCTGAACAGCGACGACCAAATCAATGTTCTCGACCTGGTCTGGGTTATCAACATCATCCTAGGGCGTGAGGGATTTGCTAAACCGGTGGACGCCGATGAAAATACAGTACAGTTAAGTCTACAGGATCAGCAACTTTTGTTTAAAAGCAATTCGCCGGTATCAGCATTGCAAATAGAGTTCGAACCGGGTTGTGTGTTTGAAATCGCTGCTGAAGTCATTAATAATAAAGCTGTTTCAGTTAGGCAGGATAACAATATCCTCTTGCTTTACAGCCTTTCGGACGCCTCGATTATATCCGGGAGCGGCAGCCTGGGTACGCTCAGCAATCAGGGAAAAATTGTCAGTGCGCTGGCCGTTGACCGTTTTGGTCGGCAGATCCAAACCACCTTGAAAACCGTGCCGGACCAGTACAAACTCTATCAAAACTATCCCAATCCTTTCAATTCAAAAACCGTTATTCGATTCGATTTACCGCAGGAAGCATATGTTACGCTTGAACTGTTCGATCTGCTCGGTCGGAATGTCGCTACATTGCTGGATGACAAGCGGGCTCCCGGAAGCTATGATCTGTCCTGGAACGGCCGGGACATGAATGGCAGGGACCTGGCTTCCGGTATTTATTTTTATGCGCTCCGCGCCGGTGATTTCTACCAACTCCGCAAACTGGCGCTGGTGAAATAGCGTAAGTGTGATATTAGCCCAACACGGTATTACAGGTTTTTATATTGACTCAGCCTATGAATTTATTCGTGGACGATTTGATTTTTGGGTGTTGACATTTGATATTTATTCACTAATTTAAAGGCAGAAAATTATAGTTTTAAAAATGGTTCTAAACCATGATGTTGCTTTTCCTTTGTGTTTAAATTGTTGTCGAAATAAGTAGACGGTCGATTTGAAGAAACCACAAACATTCATCCTGCTATTACTGCTATCAACCCTTCTGCTTGGTGCTGGTTCGGAGACGCTTGTCGTCATGGACTTTGCCAACGAGAACGTATCTGCCGGCGATGCAAGGATCGTCACAGATCGGGTGCGAACAGCCCTGGTCGATTATAATCTGTTTGATGTTGTGGAACGTGAGAAATTCGATGAGATAATTAAAGAGCAGGGGCAGCAACTTTCCGATTGTTTCAGTGACGAATGCGTCATAGAACTTGGTAAAATGGCCGGCGCCAAATATATGGTAGCAGGCTCCGTCACCAAATCCGGATCAGGGTTTTATCTGTCCACCAGAATCATCGATGTGGGATCGACTAAGATGATGGCCAAGAAAGATATGATGCTACGCAGTAATGATATATTTGAGATTCTGGAATCCGCCCCGAATCTGGTAAATGACCTGATGCAACAGTTCACAACAAAAAAGGGGCTTGCTCTTGGAGCCGGATCTGTCATGATGGGCCAATCCAAACTCGGAAAAGTGAAGTTGATTCTTTCCGAACCCAATGTCCAGTTGATTATTGATGGTGAATCCCGTGGTTACATTCCCCGGAATGAAATCCCGATTCAATTGTCTGAAGGAATTCATACGATTACAATCAGTAAAGAGGGATTCAGTCAATGGTCTGAAACTATCAATGTCATTTCAAATACAACTACGGAACGCACAATCAAACTTGAACAAATCGGCGAATCGGTGCAGACTAAATTGGATTGGTCGTTTTTAACTATCAAAACAGAACCGGAAAATGCAACGGTTATCATAGATGGTATTGAATACGGTCAGACCTATTTTGACGGTAAAGTCAATCCTGGTAAACATACACTTTTGCTGTCAAAACCACTGTATTACGACCTGATTAAAGAGATCGAACCGACACCGGGCGAGATGCTTAATCTGACCGAAAAACTTCATCCGAATTTTGGTTCTGTGGAAATCAACACCAATCCTCCGGAAGCCACAGTGATCATTGATGATAAGATTGAAACGAAAAAGACGCCGTTAATGATTCAACGATTACAATCCGGGCAGCATGAACTCAAAATCACTTATCCCGAATACCGGGATTACACTGCGACCATATTAATTGATGATGGCATTACGTCAGCCATTGATATTAAACTGATTCCGGCGTTCGGGTATTTGAATCTAATCACCACTCCGGCTGGTGCAGAGCTAATTATTAACGATGTGCGGGTTGCGGCCACTCCTGTGGCTAATTTAAAACTTATGTCCGGTCAACATTTAATCACCATCAAGGCAGAGTACTATAAAGACACCCAGGAAATGATTGTAATTGAGGATGGGAAAACACTTGATAAGAATATTGCCCTGTCTCCCAATTTTGGAACATTATCAGTTCAGGCAGCGCCCAAAGGGGCCAGGATATATATCGATGGAAAACTCAGAGGGAATTCCCCGGCAGTAATCGAGCCGGTTCTGGTAGGTTCGCACGATTTGAAAATAGAAGCCGGAAAGCATTATCGCCCTGAAGAGCGGAAAGTCTTCATCAGCCTGGGGCAGACGGAAGTCATACAGACGGCTTTGAAAGAGAAGATCGGTGATCTGATGATCTCCACGAATCCGCCTGGCGCGAAGATACTCATCGATGGTGATTATTATGAACTCAATAATGGAGAAATTGCCAAAACACCTGTTAAACTATCCAAAATCTGGTCGGGAAAACGGACAATTACATTTGATCTGCCGGGTTATACGAATGGTAAAACTGAGATCGATGTCCTTGAGTACCAGGTAAATGTCGTTCGGGCGTCATTGAATAAGATTGTATTTATCAAGCCACGCAAACAGGCATTGTGGCGGTCGGCAGTTGTACCGGGCTTTGGGCAACTTTATGAAAAGCGTTATGTGTCCTCATTGTCTTATTTCGGAACAGAGGGGCTATTAACATTTTCGCTGTTTGGTCTTCGAGATTCACACACTGAACTGGAAGCAAAATACCAATCACTCAGACAGGAATATGAAAATCTAAACGGTACAACGGAAGAGATTCAAGCAGCCTGGAACAATGTTGAAAATGCTTATAATGAAATGGATAGCAATTATAAACTTCAGCAGCTAGTTACCGGAGCGATGGTGGGTGTGTATCTGTGGAATATTCTTGATTCCTGGCTGTTCATGCCCAAAATTGCTGATAATAAACTTCAGGCGTCATTTTACAATACTAATGACGGTTTTGGAGTATCACTGGGAGTGACTTTGCCGTGAAATGGTTCCATTCCATAGTATTGATAAGTATCTGCCTGATACTGTCCTGTTCGCCACGGAATGAACTGAAACCGCCGACGAATCCCTACGATCCCGATAATCCGGATTATGAATTGCCCCATGCTTCCGTTATTGGCGAAGTTGATTATGGCGAAGTAATCGATACATCGGTTGTGACAATCATCTGGCAAGGTAACGAAACCGCCTATGAATTCAGTATTCGCTATGATCTTGAAATAGTGGAGACAGACTGGTCGGTATGGACCCGGGATACCAGCGTGACACTGCGCTATCTCGATGAAGGTAATTACCAGTTTGACGTCAAAGCCCGAACCAATCAGACAGTACCGGTGGAAGGTGATGCCAATTCGTTTCACTTTTCGGTAGATGCAGTTATAGGACCGGCAATCCGGGTCTTTCCGTTGTATCAGACGTTATCGGTTGGTGTTGAAGGTGAAATAGAACTTATCGCGGAAGAAGTTGACAGCCTGATGGGATCTGAAATACATGTGGTATTTGATCCAACGATCATTCGGGTAAAGAGTGTTCTATATAGTCCGTTTCTTTATGATGGTTTGGCAAATGGGGTGTCATTCAAAGAGATAGATAATATCAACGGCACCATTAAAATGGTGATTGTTCGTAGTTTGGGATCGCAACCGACAGTTTCCGGTACCGGCACTATAGCGATTTTAGAGATTGAGGCGTTGTCTGTTGGAACGACAGAGATAGCATTTACGGATATGTGCACTTTCCGAAACAAAGACAATCTGCCCATTGCCATCAGAGAAAAAACCATTGGAATAGTTTTAGTGGAATAATGAAAGGATCGAATAGGTTAATCGTACAACGGATTGAGGAACGGAGCTTGACTATTGAATAGAGAAACATCTATTAAAATTTTTGAAGAAGAAAAAGTCCGGGTACAATGGGATGAAAATAAAGAGAAATGGTATTTTTCCATTGTGGATGTGATTGCCATCCTTACGGAAAGTCCAAGACCAAGAAAGTATTGGAATGCCTTAAAAACAAAGCTGAAAGACGAAGGAAGTCAGTTGTCCCAAAGATTGGGACAACTGAAAATGAAAGCGGCGGATGGGAAAAAGTATAAAACCGACGTTGCCGATACTGAGCAGTTATTACGAATTATTCAATCTGTGCCATCCTCCAAAGCAGAACCCTTCAAACTGTGGTTGGCTAAGGTCGGATATGAGCGCATAGAAGAAACCGAAGATCCGGAAAAATCATTTGATCGCGCCATGGAAACCTACTTGAGAAAAGGTTATTCTAAGGAATGGATTAATCAACGGTTGAAATCCATCGAAATACGTAAAGATCTTACTGATGAATGGGAAACCCGCAATGTAAAAAAAGGACTGGAATTTGCCATATTAACCGATGAAATGACTAAAGCTTGGGCTGGGTTCACTACAAGGGAATATAAGAAATACAAAAGTTTGAAAAAGGAAAATCTCCGTGATAATATGACAAATTTAGAGATGGTTTTGAATATGCTCGCCGAAGTTTCAACAACTGAAATCTCGAAAGAGAAGAAACCGGATACTTTTGAAAAAAACCGTAAAATTGCCGGACAAGGCGGCGCAGTCGCCGGAATTGCACGTAGTGAAATTGAAGAAAAAACCGGAAAAAAAGTTGTGACTTCTAAAAATGCACGAGCAATCCAAAATAAAAATATTAAAAGACTGAATACAGAATGAGAAAATAGATTGCAGAATGTGACACATGATTTATGAATGGAAAAATATTGACTACCGATAAAATCATTAACCGAAAATTTGAAAATGAGTAAAGAGAAACAGCAAATAATATCTATTGGTGCAAGTAATATCCAAAACCTGATTTATACAATTCGGGGAGAACAGGTGATGTTGGATAGCGATTTAGCCAAAATTTATGGTGTTGAAACTCGTGTGCTTAATCAAGCAGTAACACGAAACATTAATCGATTTCCAGAAAAATTTAGATTTAAACTTGCTAAGGAAGAAATAACAAATTTAAAATCACAAAATGTGATATCAAGTGGAAACCTTTTAACATCACAAAATGTGACCTTAAAGAAAAGCCGTGGAAAACATAGAAAATACCTGCCCTACGCTTTCACTGAGCAAGGTGTCGCAATGTTATCTTCTGTTTTAAAAAGCGAAACGGCTGTAAGAGTAAGTATCCAAATTATAGATGCCTTCGTAAACATGCGACGATTTATCGGCGCTAACGCACAATTATTTCAGCGAATTGACAAAATTGAACTCAAACAATTGCAAGACAAATCCGAAATTGATGAGAAATTTAATCAAGTTTTTGATGCCATTGAACAAAAAGAAATCACGCCTAAACAGGGAATTATTTCCAACGGTCAAATTTTCGATGCACACCTATTCGCATCCAAAATTATACGCTCAGCAAAAAAATCTATCATTATTTTAGATAATTACATTGATGAAAGTGTTTTAGCGCTTTTAACGAAGCGAAAAAAAGGTGTTACAATAAAAATTTACACAAAAAACATTTCAAGACAATTATCACAGGATATTGATAAATTCAGCCAGCAATATGGAAAAATCACTGTTGTAAAAATGAAAATCATCCACGACAGGTTTATCATTATTGACGAAAATAAAATCTACCATTCCGGCGCATCACTGAAAGATTTGGGCAAAAAGATTTCCGCCTTTTCTAAGTTTGACAAAGATGCTCTGGAACTACTGGGAAAACTAAAATGACACTTCCGGGACTTTTTACGAATCCATTGCTAATGACTTTATCAAATACATTATCTGTGGATTATCAAAATTTTTTAAAAGAATTGAAGCAGCAAATACGACAAGCCCAATTGCGTGCCGGTGAAAACGGCTGGAGCCGTAATGTAATGGTCCATCAGATCGAAAGCGGATTATATCACCGACAGGGACAGGCGTTGACTAACTTTCCTGAAACTTTACCCGCGCCTCAGTCAGAATTGGCGCAACAACTCCTGAAAGATCCTTACACTTTCGACTTTTTGACCATTGAAGAAAAAGCCCGTGAGCGGGAATTGGAACAGGGATTACTATTGCATCTACGGGATTTCCTGATCGAATTAGGTCGGGGATTTGCATTTTTGGGAAGTCAGTATCCGCTTACAGTAGGCGATAATGATTATGCAATCGATCTGCTGTTCTATAACGTCAAACTGCACTGCTATGTTGTGATCGAACTCAAAATTGATGAATTCAAACCGGAATACGCCGGCAAGATTCACCCTGTTAGATATTTAAAGGCAGCTTAATTATGTTTTTCTATGTTTATGTTCTAAAGAGTATAAAGTATGTTTACAAAGTAAAAAAAACAGGTAAAATGTTAAAAAACTTCCGTAGGATATTAAAAGGTAAGATTACAGAATTATCTAACGGGGTTAATTTCTACCTTTCTGCCGTAGATGACCAATTAGCCGACCAGTCCGATAATCCGTCTATCGGTATTATTCTGTGTAAAACACGGGACAAGATAACCGTGGAATATGCCCTGAGAGATACAAGAAAACCCGTGGGGGTCGCTGCTTACCGCCTGACAAAATCGCTGTCGGGAAAACTGAAACATGGACTTCCCAGCGTTGAGGAATTGAAAGATGAGTTGAAAGGACCATGAAACAATAGTGCAACAAGGCGATAAACAATTATCACAAGGGAGAAAATCATGTGTTATAGTTTAGGAATTCTTGTCATAGGCTCTTTGTTCTGGGAAAGAAAGGAACATCGTACCAATTGGAGAAATTCACGTTTGGACATGGATAACAAAATATATGTAAAAGTGCCAATCAGGTATGGTAAAATATCAAGTTTAAGAAATAATACTTACACAATGGTTTTTTCTGAATCCTGTCATGACGAGAGGAAATTAGGTACAGCAATAGTCCTACCATGTAAAAATCCAATTAGTAACAGACAGGATATTATTAATGAAGCAAAAGCCCTTTGGAATGCTGAACAGAAAGAAGATCGACAAATTAAGGATCAAATCTCAGCAAAATGGGGTACTGTTGGAATATTGAAAAACCCCTTAAAAGATTATCCGTCAGAAATATTGTCAGATTGGAAAAAGTTTTACAATCCGAGAGAATTTAGGCAGGTTAAATTTTTGATGTGCGAAAAAAGGCCAATTTCAAACGATGGCATATTAAATATTAATTGGCCAAGGCTGGTGTCTGATGATTCTCCAATAAAATTTGACTTCATTTTGGCCACTGTAACTGCTCCCACATTACAAAAAGAAATCCTACATAAGCGTTATCCAAATCCAGAAGAAATTGCTCAGGAGTGGATTAGAGTACAAAAAGAAGTAGATTATTTTATTAATAATTGGAATTACGGCATACGAACCTTTCAAGACAAGGAAATATTAGAAGAACTAATTAAGAATAGTACTATGAGGGATTTTTTAAGACCACGAATGGATATTGACGAAACACTTAATAATGAATGACAAATAGAGTACGTCATGAAATCAACGATTCTCTTAAACATAATTAAAAAAACAGTCCTTATTGGGATAATATTTCATATAAACGTTTTTGCTGTTCTGTCTGCTTCATTACCGAGGATACAACTTTTACTATTGCAAGTAGCCCTGAAGGAACGGGCTATTGGCAATCAATCTCGACTGCCCGGAAATTGGGAAACGAGCCGGGTAAAATCGCAAAAAGAGAGCCATAAATGCTAAAAGCACGACTAATACAATCAATGATATTAACATTTGTACTGTTACTGCTTGGTGACTTGTACGCCCAGGCGCCGGATACGCTGTGGACAAGGACATTTGGTATTTAAAATATAAATAGTAAATAATATGAGTAAAAAAGAAAAAGAATTATTTAAACTGATGAAATTGAAATTAGGGGCAACAAAAGATGAGATATTTATTGAAACATTCCCCTTAGAAATCGATTACTTCAATAAGAGAATGGATGACTATTATCTTTTAATTAAAGATTGGATTAGTAAAATACCACAATTTTTACCAAAGTTTCCCGATATAGAATCGTATTTAAAATCAAGTGATCCAGAAGAAGTAAAATATGGTCTGTTTTTAGAATACAAAGCAATGGAAGATAGCCAAAGGTTTTATGAGATCTATCCCAGAACGGCAACATATAGTTTTATTATTTCTCATCACTCAGGCTTTGAAAGTATTTTAACAGAATTTGGTGATGTTTTACGTTTTGATTTTTATAAAATGGAAAAACATAAAACAAATATTATGGAAAAAATCAAGAATGCTTTTAAAAGTGCTGATATCAACCTTAATCTGGGGCACAATAAATACTGGAGCGAGATAATGTATTTTTTTAAAATCCGAAATCTTCTCGTACACTTAAATGGCAATATCAGCAAAATGAAAAAAATAATTGAAAATTCGGATTCTGAAAAGTACAATCATGTTAAACAATTAAAAGATGCTTATGGGTATATCAGCAAGCATCCAGAATACTTTGATATTTCACACGAATATATAATTATTAAAATTGACACAGAAGAAAATTACTGCACGTACACCATTGAGAACTTTACAAATATTCTTAACTATTTATTTTCCTGTGTTCAAACAAAATTTGAGATTAACAAGAGGTGAAATCACGAATATTAAAATTAATCAATTTAAATTGTATTCTTTTTTCTTATGCACCATTTTTATTATTATTATACTATCTAATGAGATTTCAGCCGCTCTTTCCGGCTTCATTAACCAGGATACGACTTTTACAATAGCAAACAGCCCTTACAGTATAGACGGAGATGTCTTTATCTCGGATGGAGTCACGGTCACAATTGATCCTGGAGTAACATTTCAGTTCAAGGCCAATTCCGATCTGATGCAGGGTGGTGATTATTCTGATAAAAGCGAAATAATTATCTATGGGACGTTGGTTGCGGAAGGTAAATCCGATAGCATAATCACTTTAAAATCCTATTTCGGGTCAAACGTCGCCGGAGAATGGGGGCAGATTAAAACCGACTTACAGGGAAAATTATTCATTCAATATGCCTCTGTGAAATGCTCCAAATATGGCATTCACATATACGGTTCTGCACCGATGGAAATGCGCATTGATAATTGTGATTTTCAGAATATAGAGATAGATGCTGTTAGAATTATAAGCAGCAACATCACGAAATCATACATCAGTGCAAATACATTTACCTCAGTGGGCAGAGCCGTTTATTCTTCTCAAAATTATAATTATTGCTCTTATAATTCTATCACAAATTCCACAAATGGAATTCAAGTTGCAGGCTATTCAACTGTTGAATCTAATAATTTCTCCACTTTATCAGGTTGGGGGTGTAGTGTCGGGGGCTCTTCAAATATTATTGGTAATACATTTCAGGATATTTCAGGTGATGGCATTGATGCGATTGGCAACAGCAGTAACTGTATCAGTAATTCAATAATTAATTCAAATGGTTTTGCAATAGATATATATAATTCTGACAATATTAAAATTTATGGAAACTTTATCAATGGGAATGCTAACGATGGAATTCGATTTTATAACAATGCTGATGGTAACATTATAAAAAACAATGTAATTATCAATAAAATCAATGGTATTAATTTCTATCAGAATTGTAATAACAATATTTACTACAATACAATATTCTCAAATAGTTCGGGTATTTATATAAATCAGGCAAATGAGATTGTTTCGGCAAATAATATAATTACAAATAATTCAAGTTATGGAATAAGAACCGATTATTCCGGACAGATGAGTTCAGATTATGATAATGTCTGGAATAACGGAACAAATTATTATCATGTATCAGCAGGAAACCATGATATTTCGGTCAATCCTTATTTTACAAATCTGGATATTAACGATTTTACTTTACAAGTAGGTTCTCCATGTTTAGTAATGGGTGAAAATGGCGGTCAGATGGGAGCGTATGGTGGGCTCAGACAGTGTAATCATAGCCCAAATTTTGAGTTTATTAATCTTAATAACTCAGAGGAAATTATCAAAACTGATAATAGTATAGAGATCAAGTGGTTTGCAACAGATCCAGATACGGACGGTGTTTACATTTACTTATTTTGGGACACTGATACTGATACCAGTAAGATGGTTGCCATTGACTTAAATCTTGAAAACACAGGTTTTTATATTTGGGATACGTCACGTATGATCCCCGGTATTTATTATATATATGGTGTTGCATACGATTATAAATTGGGAAGAACATCAAGATATGGTGATATTAAAATTCAGATTTATCATGATACAATACCTATTACAATACCAAAGGGATTGTCAGCGTTTGCGGGATACGATACAGTACAGTTAAAATGGAACAAGAATTCTGAATCTGATCTATTAGGTTATAATATTTACCGTTCGACAAACAACATTTCATTTGATATGATTGATAATGTCTATGGATTTCCGGCTGACACATTTTATATAGACACTTCAATAGTTAATAAAGGATATTATTGGTATAAAATTACCGCAGTGGATACAAATAAAAATGAAAGCAAATATTCGAATACGGTGAATGCACGCCCCGGAGATTTCACTACCCCAATTATTGAAATAATAACACCAGATTCAGGTTTTTCAATTCCCGAACACGAACCTTTAACAGTTAGCTGGACCGCTACTGATAACATCGCAATGGATTCTGTACATATCATTTATACAAAGCAACCGGGTGGGTATTTATATTTTATGGGCAAAGTTCCGGCTGATTCATCACAATTTACATTTGATGTTCCTGCAGGTATCACAGATCAGGCGGCGATTTATCTGCATGGTTGGGATAAAGCAGGTAATGACACGCTGGTCAATAGCCCCTATTTTTCCGTTACGGATAATACGCCTCCGGATTCGGTAGTAATCACTAATTTAGATATTTGTTCAGCTGGACACGGAAAGGCAATAGAATGGATCTCTGGAGATAATTCTGGATCTTTTAGATTGCATTATATTTATGCCTCAATTAATGACGAACCTTTCTCGCTAATTGGCTCAGTAGGCGGTGATATATTTAGATATATTTGGCAGGTCCCAAACATTGTATCAGATAGTTGCAGAATTAAGATCGAGTCTTTTGATCTTGTTGATCTATCTGCTGCAGACACGTCAGATTATTTCTCAATTATAGATGACACTCGACCACAAGTTGAAGTCTTGACACCGCAAGAGGGATTCTCAATTCCGGAATATGAAGACGTTACTGTCACCTGGGAAGCAACTGATAATGTTCAATTAGGTAGTTTTGCTATATATTATTCCAACGATGGAGGTCACAGTGGACGATTAGTAGGGAGTGTTTCTCCAGATACAAATTATTATACATTTCAGATTCCTTCGGGTGTTACCGATAGTGCTACAATCCAGGTAAAAGCCAAGGATAGTAGTTTTAACACAGGTTATGATTTTAGCCCGTTATTTTCAGTCACCGATAATACACCACCGGAAGTAGCCCTGCTGACCCAGTTACAAGGTTCTGAATTTGCGATAGGCTCTATGATTCAAATCGAGTGGATCGCTACTGATAATGTTGAAGTGACCACGATTGATTTACTTTACTCGACGGATTTGAGTAGTGGTTGGAAGGTTATATCTATTGGCGAAGAAAACGATGGCGAATATCAATGGTTAATTCCGAATGATCCATCAGATCAATGCCGGCTGAAAATAGTTGCTCATGATGCTGTAGGACTATCTTCTGAATCTCTCAGCGGTAATCCGTTTTCAATCGTGATTGAATATCCATACTTGGTATCTTCATCCTCGATTATCAGTCAGCGCGATTCCATCTGCTTGCATTTCAACCAAACAATAGATACTGATAAGTTTTCCGATGGAATAAGTATCAACAGCAGTGTAATTGAGAATCCGGAAGTTCTATACAGGTTTGATAATTATAATCGAAGTGTTGCCTTGTATTGTGAAAACACGTTTGTATCCGCTGACACTTTGACAATTGTCCTTACAGCGGATCAGGTGACCAATATATTCGGTTATGGTCTTGATGGCAACCATAGCAGCACTTTTGAGGGCGCTCCAGTTGATAATGATACCGTTGAAGTTATTGTGCGTTATTCAGCAGATTTTGATGATAATGACCAGATCAATTGGGATGATTTGGTGATATTATCGGATGCCTGGTATATCCGGGATTATCGGTATGAATTGGGGCCGGTGATCGGCAATCCGCCTCATTTCCAAATTGCCTCTGACAGTCTGTTCAATATCGAAGACGCCATGACTTTTGGCCGGATGTGGAACTGGCAGGCAAGCCTTGGAAAACGAGTTATTACAATGCCCCAGACATTTGTGGGGAGTGATATCATCACAGAACAGATCGGGAATATAATTATTGTGCATTCTTCCCCGGTAAGTGGTAAGCGGGTTGTCGTCCAGTATAATTCGGATCTTGTCTCCGTGGATCGAAATGATACCCAATTGTTAAAACCATCGGAAATGACATTCAATCTTTATGCAGAGTGTCCAGATAGTGAGCGTGTTGAATTTGTTTCTTATTCCTTTGATCAAAATCCAGTTGATGATCCTGTTTCCTTTATCCTTAATTCACAAGAGCGATATCCGATAGATGTTAAAATTGGATTTGAAGGAATTAATGCCGACGGTGAACTGGTACAATCTTCGGTTAGTATTGTCCAGTTCCAGCCGGTACCGGATAAATATGAACTTTATCCCAATTACCCGAATCCCTTTAATTCCTCCACAATCATCGAATATGCAATTCCGGAAAAGAGCAATGTTTCGGTTGAAATATATGATTTAAGAGGTTATAAAGTTCGTAACCTGGTTGATAGTCCCCATGAAGCGCATTACTATCGCAGACTCTGGGATGCCAGGGATGATAATGGCCGGCTGGTTGCCAGTGGATTGTATTTCATGAGGATTGTGGCGGTTGGTGAAACCAGGACATTTACAAAGACTAAAAAGATGGTGATGATAAGGTAAAATTCATCGGGCGGTTGCGCTCGGTGGGGGCATAAAGAAGGGCTGGCATTTACCCCAATGTCAGTCCTTCCCAATTTAGAAACATAGAACGATCACTGCCGTCCGGCGCAGTCTGAATCTCGCAGCCGCAATGCAAGATAAATGTTGGATAATATGCAATTGTAATTTACATTTAGACGTCATTGTGTAAAATACAGGTGAAATATGTATAAAAGGGATTTATGGCTGGAACTGATATCAAATGCCTGGAAATTGAGACCGATAGTTTGGTTATCGGGCGTTCGGCGGGTGGGAAAAACCACAATTGCGAAAATGATTTCGGATGCCGTTTATCTTAATTGTGATCTACCTTCAACAGCCCAAAAACTACAGGATCCGGAATTATTCTTTAATCAATTGCCAGAGAGCTCCGAAATTATTTTTGATGAGGTTCACCGGCTTGCTGATCCCAGTTTGATACTGAAGATTGCCGCGGATGAATATCCCCATCTGAAGATACTGGCGACCGGTTCTTCCACATTGGCTGCAACTAATAAGTTTCGTGATTCTCTGACCGGTCGAAAAATAACGATTCATTTACCGCCGGTACTTTGGACGGAATGTCAGACTGTATTTAATCAAAAAAGCCTTGATCACCGCTTGATAAATGGCGGATTACCGGAAATGTTGCTATCGGCAGATCGTAATCCGGAATTTTACGCTGAATGGCTCGACAGTTTTTATGCCCGGGATATTCAGGAACTTTTCAGTATTCGCCAGCGAACAGGTTTTCTGAAGTTGCTGCGCTTGTTATTTCGGCAAAGTGGCGGGCTGCTGCAACATTCTAATCTGGCAAATATGTCCGGAATAAGCCGTCCGACAGTCAATAGTTACCTGGAAGCTATGCAGATTGCTAATGCTGTTTTCCTTTTACCACCTTTTCATGGAGGAGGTCGGCGGGAAATTACGCATCAACCCAAAGGGTATGGATTTGATACAGGCTTTGTTGCATTTCTAAATGGTTGGAATACTCTGCGAGGCAGTGAACGGGGACTGTTATGGGAACACCTGGTCATAGATTCCCTGCGTACCTTTATTCCCGATCACGACCTGTATTACTGGCGAGACAAATCCGGTCGGGAAGTCGATTTCGTCATTAAAGCAAATAATAATAAAACGATTGCCATTGAGTGTAAAATATCACCGGAGCGTTTGGAATCTAATAACCAGTTGGCTTTTCGCAGTATTTACCCAGATGGTGAAAATTATATTATATGTCCCTATGTTAAAGAACCCTACCATATACGTTCCCAGGGATTAATTATTCGGGTTATAAGCCCGGAAAACATTCGATTGATTACTAAAAACATTTAATCTGTTTTTCCCATGAGATCGTATGAAACTTTCGATTTGTCATATAGTTAAACGGTTAGAAAATTGACAGGAGGAATTTAGAAATGAATCGAAAACGACTAGCACTGATAACCGGCTCAATCCTAATGATACTTGTTGGTATCATTATCGGGCAGGCGCTTGTTAATAAATCACCGGAGCGGGTCGTTGTCTAGTATGATTCGGATCTTGTCTCAGTGGATCGAAAAGATACCCAATTGTCAAAGCCATCGGAAATGACATTCAATCTTTATGCAGAATGTCCCGATAGCGAACGGGTTGAGTTTGTGTCCTATTCCTTTGATCAAAATCCAGTCGATGATCCGGTATCCTTTATCATTAATTCAAAAGAGCGTTATCCAATAGATGTTAAAATCGGATTCGAGGGCATTAATGCCAGCGGTGAATTGGTACAGTCATCGGTCAGTATCGTTCAGTTTCAGCCGGTACCGGATAAATATGAACTCTATCCCAACTACCCGAATCCATTCAATTCCTCCACAGTCATCGAGTACGCAATCCCGGTAAAGAGTAATGTGTCGGTTGAAATATATGATCTGAGAGGATATAAAGTCCGCAGCCTGGTTGACAGTCCCCATGCAGCGCATTATTACCGCAGACTCTGGGACGCCAAGGATGATAATGGCCGGTTGGTGGCCAGTGGGTTGTATTTTATGAGGATAATTGCCGTTGGCGAAAACAGGACATTTACAAAGACCAAAAAGATGGTGATGATAAGGTAGATGGTAAAACAAAAACGCTTCCATAATTGAATCTAGTCTTGACATTCTCCCAGCAAATAATTACACTTAACTAAGGCATGATATTTTAATAAATGCCCGGCGTGTAGCACTATGTTTATTTGAAATAATGAGGAAGAGGGAAAAGGTTTTTGAACAAGCCCCAAACACCAAAAAACCTTCCTGGCTTTCTCATTAACAGTGGGGGCAAACTAAGGGCTGGCATTTCCCACATGTCAGCCCTTTCTATTATCTCTGTAAATTGTTTAAATTCACAAAAATTTATATCATCTGACCATTATTCAAATTTGTCAGGTAACATATAAGTTTTACCAAATGATTATTCAAAATGTTTAAATGGTTTTATAATGTTGCCAGATGACTTACCCAAACAGTAAAATGGTTTTGAAATATTTCCAAATGGTTTGGGAAAGTGTATAAATGGCTTGAACAATGAATTATTCGGTTTATCTTCTTTGTCAAATGACTTACAAATATTGCCAGGTGATTATTTAAAAGAACCGAATGGTTTTTTAAAAATGTCAGATGATTTATCAATTCAGCAGAATGACTTGGATTTCAGGTAACACGCTTGCGCTGAGTTATAATTTGTCTAGGGATTATATTGTTGGAGCAATTGGTCATAATAACTTTTTGACAAAACATCAATCAAACACCAATAAAATTTGAAACTTTCACTTTGACATATAGTTAAACGGTTAGAAAATTGACAGGAGGAATTATATAATGAATCGAAAACGACTATCACTAATAAGCGGCTCCATCCTAATGGTCCTTATGGGTATCATTATCGGTCAGGTGCTTTTTAATAAATCACCGGAACGGATTGTACTGTTTGAGAATAAACATAAGGAATCGCCAACCCCGGCGTTTCGGCAGGCATCCTATCTGTCCGCTGAAGATTCCCGGCTGCCTTCAATTGTTGACCTGAATGAAGCCTTCGTTCATATAGCGGAAAATGTCAATCCTTCAGTCGTTACCATTACTACAACCAAGGTCGTTAAACTCCGCGGCAACCAAATGTTTCCGGGGTTTGATGATGATATGTTTTACCGTTTTTTTGGGGTTCCGCCGCAGACCGAGCGCAGGGGAACTGCCCTGGGTTCCGGTGTAATCGTCGATAAAAAAGGATATATTCTGACAAATAATCATGTTGTGGAACAGGGTGAGGAAATCATGGTTCGCCTGATCGATAACCGTGAATATAAAGCGGAAATAGTCGGCACCGATCCAAAGAGCGACCTGGCGGTGGTCAAGATTAAAGCCGATGATTTAACGCCGATTGTTCTTGGCGATTCCGATGCGTTGAGAATCGGGGAATGGGTCCTGGCGATCGGGTCTCCTTTTTCTGATAACCTGGACCATACAGTCACGGCAGGTATCGTCAGCGCCAAAGGCCGCAGCAATATATTAGACAGTGATATTTATCAGAGCTTTATCCAGACCGATGCGGCGATTAATCCGGGTAACAGTGGCGGTGCGTTAGTCAATATCCGGGGTGAATTGGTCGGCATAAACACGGCTATTGCGACCAGCGGCGGCTCCGGAAACCTGGGAATCGGTTTCGCCATTCCGGTAAACCTGGCGAAAAAGGTCCTGAGCGATTTAATTGAGCACGGCAAAGTCATTCGCGCCTGGCTGGGTGTTTCAATTCAGAATATCGATGACAGAACCGCCAAAGCCATGAAAATTGAAAACCGTACCGGTGTTTTAATTGGCAGTATCGTTAAAGACGGCCCCGCTGAAAAAGCCGGTGTTGAAATCGGTGATGTGATCATTGAATTTGACGGGGAAAAGGTGAAAAATGTCAGCCATCTCCAGATTCTGGTTTCCAGTTCAGAAGTCGGCAAAGAAAAAGAAGTAGTTATTGTCAGAGGAAAAAAGCTAAAGACAATTAAGGTGAAACTGGAAGAGATGCCTGGAAATATGGCCGGTCAATCCTCAGGCACATCGGACAGTACAACAAAACTGGGGCTTACGGTTGAAGAGCTGTCTCTGACCCTGGCCCGGCAGTATGGCGTTGATTCTGATGAAGATGGCGTCTTAGTCACAGCCGTTGAAGGAGACAGTGAAGCTGGCAAAGCAATTCGGGCAGGAGATCTGATCCAAAGAATTGGTGACCAGAAGATTAAAAATCTTGACGATTATAATAAGGCTTTGAAAGAATCCGCCGGCGAATACATCCTGGTACTGGTGAAGCGGAAGGAAAATACCTTCTTTGTGACCCTGAAAATCGAAGAATAAACGGAAGTAACATCTCAATTTGACAGGCTTCCTGTATGGGGAGCCTGTTTTACTTTACGGGCCGGCTATGTTCGGCATTTTGGTTGTTTTTTTGGGGTTCCCGGTCTAAATTTCACCCTAAAATAGAAGGATTTATGGAAGCGAAATCAGGACTTATTGGCGAGACAAGGATTTACAATCTGCTAAGGATATGGTAAGTTCAGGCCCATCACGCTCAGGACGCTCTTTGGGGATGCTTCGGATATTCATTAATCCGTCACCGGCATTAAAAGAACGTTATTTATTGTTGCTGGAAAAATATTACCCTTGAATTTTTTACGGAAATGATTAAACTACCCCTCTTATTTGAAATAAATTATACCATATAAACCTGTAAGGAGGTCTGAACCGGTGATTAAGAAGGTTCCTGCATCTGTCGATTTTATCGCCCTTGAACATGAAATGCTGGATTTCTGGGAGAAAGACCAGATATTTAAACGGTTGGTTGATAAGAATGCCAACGGTCCGAAATGGTCATTTATCGACGGGCCGATTACGGCCAATAATCCGATGGGTGTCCATCACGCCTGGGGCCGGACCTACAAAGATGTATTTCAGCGGTATAAAGCGATGAACGGTTTCCGGACCCGGTATCAGAACGGTTTCGACTGTCAGGGACTCTGGGTGGAAGTGGAAGTCGAAAAGGAACTGGGTTTCAAATCAAAGACCGATATCGAAGAATACGGTATTGAAAATTTTGTCAATAAATGCAAAGAGCGGGTCTATAAATATTCCAAAATCCAAACCGAGCAATCGATTCGCCTGGGTTTCTGGATGGACTGGGATAATTCCTATTACACCATGTCCGATGAAAATAATTATACCATCTGGCTGTTTCTGAAGAAATGCCATGAAAAGGGCTGGATCTATAAAGGTCACGATGTGATGCCCTGGTGTACCCGTTGCGGGGCGGCGCTTTCGGAACATGAGATTGCCACGGAAGGCTACCGGGAAATGACCCACGCGAGTATTACGGTGCGCTTTCCGATTGATGGCCGTGATAATGAATACCTGCTGGTCTGGACCACGACACCCTGGACGTTGACATCCAATACCGCCGCAGCCATTCATCCGGATAAGTCGTATGTTAAGGTAAAACAGGGCAATGATATTTACTACTTGATTGAAGGTCGTCAGAACGAGGTCATCAATGGCGATTTTACCGTCCTGGGCACAATATCCGGGAAAGAAATGCTGGGCTGGACATACAAAGGCCCCTTCGATGAACTGCCTGTTCAGAACGATGTGAAGCATGTAATCATTGCCTGGGAAGAAATCAGTGAAGACGAGGGGACCGGGATTGTGCATATTGCGCCGGGCTGCGGACAGGAAGATCACGAATTAAGTAAACAATATGATCTGAGTGTTATCGCTCCGCTTGATGAATTTGGCAATTACATCGCTGGATTTGACTGGTTGACCGGCCGCAATGTCATCGACATTAACAAAGATATTTTCAAAAACCTCGATGAAAAAGGATTCAAATACCGGGTTGATCAGTATACGCACCGTTACCCGATCTGCTGGCGGCATGGTACTGAACTGGTTTTCCGCCTGGTGGATGAATGGTTTATTGCCATGGACGGCGTTCGTCAGGCGATGATGGATGTGACCCGCAAGATCCGCTGGATTCCCGAGTACGGTCTGCAGCACGAGCTGGACTGGCTGAAAAATATGCATGACTGGATGATTTCCAAGAAACGCTACTGGGGACTGGCTTTACCAATATTTGAGTGTAAATCCTGTGGCGAACTTACCGTAATCGGCAGCAAAGAAGAACTCAAAGAGCGGGCTGTCGAAGGCTGGGAAGAGTTTGAAGGAAATTCTCCGCACCGGCCCTGGGTGGATGCAGTAAAAATTAAATGCGAGAAATGCGGCGCTACGGTTTCCCGCGTCGAAGATGTGGGTAATCCCTGGCTGGACGCCGGAATCGTTCCTTATTCAACTTTGCATTACACGACAGACCACGATTACTGGAAAGAGTGGTTTCCGGCGGAGTTCATTTGTGAGAGTCTGCCCGGACAGTTTCGCAACTGGTTTTATTCGCTGCTGGCTATGAGCACGGTGCTGGAAAACAAAGAACCCTTTCAGACAATTCTGGGATATGCCCTGGTCAAGGATGAAAAAGGGGATGATATGCATAAAAGCGCCGGCAATGCCATCTGGTTTGATGATGCTGCCGAAAAAATGGGTGTTGATGTCATGCGCTGGATGTACGTTGATCACAATCCCGTCAATAATTTGAATTTCGGTTATGCCCTTGCGAAAGACGTCCGTAAGCAGATGATCACACTGTGGAACTCCTATTCCTTTTTTGCCACCTATGCTGAACTGGATAAATACGCTCCCGACGACCATAAAGTGGACTATAATCAATTGTCCGAACTGGATCGCTGGCTGCTTGCCCGGTTGAACCTGCTGATCAGAGAAGTCCGGGATAAGTTAGATAATTACGCACCCGGCCGGGCGATGAAACTGGTGGATGAATTTCTGGAAGTGTTGTCCAACTGGTATATCCGCCGCAGCCGCCGCCGTTTCTGGAAATCTGAGGACGATTCCGATAAATGGGGCGCTTACCAGACGCTGTATACGGCACTGAAAAGCCTGATTCAGATTCTGGCGCCGGTTATTCCGTTTGTCACAGATAAAATTTACCAGAATCTGGTCCGATCACTGGAGCCGGAAGCGCCGATCAGTATTCATCTCAGTGAATTTCCGGCATGTAACGATGCTCATATCGATGCAGCGCTGATTGCCCGCACCGACGCGATAATTAAAATTGTCGGCATGGGCAGGGCAGCCAGAAATAAGTCTAATCTCAAAGTTCGCCAACCGCTTCAAAAAGTACTGATTAAACTGCCTGCTGATGTTTCTGCTGATTCCTTAGTCGATCTGTCGGACCAAATACTTGAAGAACTGAATATTAAAACCGTCGAGTTCATTAATGATGACAGCGCTCTGGCGACATATGTAGTCAAACCGAATTTTGCCACTCTGGGCGTCAAATACGGTAAAGCCCTGGGAGAAATTCGCTCTGCTATTGTAAAACTTTCTGCCATTGAAATGGCCCGGAAAATTGAAAAAGGGGGGACTGTTGAGATACAGTTAAATGAAAACAAGGTATTCCTGACGGCGGAAGATCTGCTGATTGAACGACAGGATACCGATGGCTTTTCCGTCGGATTTGAAGGCGACTATACGATCGCAGTCGATACGGTACTGACTGAGGATCTGATTAATGAGGGTTATGTTCGGGACCTGATCCGTCAGGTACAGACCATGCGCAAAGATGCCGACTTTAAGGTCGAAGACCGGATTTTTGTCAGGTGTGAAACCACTAAAAAAATTAACAATGCAATTAATCAATTTAACGAATATTTTAAGCGGGAAACACTCTCTACCGATCTGGAATTTCAATTTTCTTCCGGGGAAATTGATCGGGAATTTACAATCGATGGTAATAAAGTTCGTGTTTCTGTCACCCGTGTTCAGTAAATTTCGTTAGGAGAAACAAACAATGGAAGCAAAAACATCAAAGAAATTATGGAGTCTTGAGGACATCGAATATTTTAGAAATCTGATACTTAAAAAGCGTGAAGAAAGCCTCAAGGAGATCAAGCGCCTGGAATCCATTGCTATGAATGATGATGCCCTGCAGAGCAACTCGACTTTGGATTCGACCTATGCCTATCACATGGCCGATGTGGGAACTGACTCCCAGGAACGTGAAAAAGCCTTTCTGTGGCTGTCCCGTGAAAATAAATTACTGTCTCACATGAATAACGCTCTTGAACGCATAAAAAATTGTGAGTTCGGTATCTGTATCGAATGCGGTGAGCTGATTCCCAAAGAACGGCTCGAAGAGGTTCCTCACACACAGCATTGCGTCAGATGTAAAACCAAAAATAAAAAATAAGCCGGTCAGCACGACTATTATTCCCCATTCAGCAAAATAATTTGAATCGCTGTGGAAAGTCACGGATGGATTTTGTATTTTATAGTGTGAACAGGATTTTCAGATAAAAATACCAATGCAAGGATAGACCATCAGCATTTGTTACATCTGCTTTATTCTCTCAAATTCGTAACCCAATGACTTTAACGGTGCTCAGAAATAATGAGGAGCATTTTTATTAATCAAATAATTATCGAAGATTCCTTTGGAAAAACGCTGTTTTTTATCAATGATTGATCTACTATTAAAAAACGAGCTGATGATCCAGGTACATGACGATCAGGATATTCGCCTGGATGTGTTTCTTGCCGGAAAAGTAAAAAATCTTTCCCGCTCCAAAATTCATGACCTGATACTAAGTGGCGAAATACAGGTAAATGGCGGCCAAACCAAGCCCAGCCATCGACTGAAAAACTATGATACCGTTACCGTAAAAATTCCGCCGCCGCAAGCGCTGGAAGTGCTGCCCGAGAAAATGCCGCTGACGCTCGTTTATGAGGACGATTATTACCTGGCTGTCAATAAACCCAGAGGATTGGTTGTACATCCCGGGGCGGGCAATTTTCAAGGAACGCTGGTCAGTGGTTTACTTAATTACACGGAACATCTGAGCTCCGTTGGCGGAAAAATGCGTCCGGGATTGGTACATCGTCTGGATAAGGACACAAGTGGTGTTCTGATCGTGGCAAAAACCGATGAAGCGCATTGGAAACTTGGAAAACTGTTTTCCGATCGCCGGATTTACAAAGAATACCGGGCACTGGTATGGGGTGTACCTTTTCCTGAAAGTGGAGTTATTGAAGCGGCATTGGGACGGGATTCCCGTAATCGTAAAAAAGTTGCTGTCAGTGATACGGGAAAATTTGCCCGAAGCCGGTATGAATTAGTTGAATCCTATGAAATCATCTCCCATGTGAAAGTGATTATCGAGACCGGGCGAACTCATCAAATCCGGGTGCATATGTTGTCAATCGGACACCCGGTTGTCGGCGATAAAACCTATGGCGGCGGGAAGCGGTCGTTCAGTTCATTTGAGAAAAAGTATTTGGATCTGGGCAATCAGGTCATAGCCGGGGCAGAGCGACAAATGCTGCATGCGTATTGTATTCGGTTCAGGCACCCGTTTTTCAATAAAGAGATTGAGATCGTGGCTCCTTTGGCAAAGGATTTTGTGGAAATTACCGAACTATTGCAGAAGAATCGGGTTTAAAATATAATGGATGATTTAATTCGACAGTTTGTCAACTATCTGAAGCAGGAGCGCGGATATTCCAAGCATACAATTGAAGCTTACGATCGGGATCTGCACCAATTTGCCGCTTTCTATTCCGAATATACAAATGTCGTCCCGATGGATGTTCGCACGGTAAACAAGTTGGGTGTGCGCCATTACCTGGGAATGCTGTCGGAATCAGGGCTGGCAATGACATCCATTACCCGAAAACTGGCCTCCCTGAAAGCCTTTTTTAAATTTCATGTTCGGCAGGGAACGATTACCGCCAATCCGGTTGCCCTGGTAAAATCGCCCAAGACAACAAAAAAACTGCCTATCGTTTTATCGGAAGAACAGATTGCCCAGCTGATCAGTGAAATACCCGATGATGAATTCGTACCGGTTCGGAACAAGGCAATTCTGGAATTGTTTTACAGTACCGGTATCCGATTGGGTGAACTGATCGGATTGAATTTAGGTGATGTTCTTTTTTATCAAATGACTATTCGTGTATTTGGAAAAGGAGCAAAAGAACGCTTTGTCCCTTTTGGGAAAAAGGCAGAGCAGGCCGTTCAACGCTATCTGCACCGACGCCGGCAGGACTTTGGCCGGGTCAATCTTGAGGACGCCTTGTTTATCAGCAATCGAAACCGGCGAATATCACGGCCGACAGTGCAAAAGATGGTTACCAGGCTGTTGCAAACAATCTCCGGTCAAAAGCACCTAAGTCCTCACGTTCTGCGGCATTCGTTTGCCTCACATCTGCTGGATCGGGGGGCCGATCTGAACGCTGTGAAAGACCTGCTGGGCCATAACAGTTTATCAACAACGCAATTATATACGCATATCCGAATTGAAAAAATGAAAGAGGTATACAGACAAGCACACCCTCATGGGGATTAACATTATCACAAGGAGTTTTTATGAACATTGAAATCACATCGAGACATTATGATGCCAGTCCAAAAGTCAGAGAGTACGTAAACGATGAAATGCAAAAGCTGGGAATATTTGATCATCTGATTACATCCTGCAAGGTAATCCTTGAAAAATCAAAAGAGGGTGAGAAGGCTGAGATATCCATTCATGTTTCTGGTAAAGACCTTGTTTGTTCGGAGTTCAGTGATGATATTATTAAATCGATCGATCGGGCTGTTGATAATATAGAACGCCAGTTGAAAAAATTTAAAGAAAAGAGGTATTCACACTAATGCAAGAACCACTGACAGTTGGGAAATTGTATAAGGACAACCGTAAGGTTTTCAAACTGAAACGTTTTACTGAAACCGTTGGCTTTGATCGGGTCGTGACGTCCTCAAAATTGAATCGGCCGGGGCTGGAACTGACCGGATTCTGGAAATATTTCGATAAATCGCGGATACAGATCATCGGTCGCAAGGAAAATATGTACTTCCGGACTATGTCGGATAATGAACGACAGAAGATTTTGAAAAAATTATTTACTTCGGGCACACCGGCCATCATCTTTGCTCATGGAGCCAAACCACCGGAATTTTCTCTGGAAATTGCCCGTGAAAGCAAGATCGCCCTTTTGTCAACACCGATGCTGACCAGTAATCTGGTGGGTCGTTTAATGGATTACCTGGACTGGAACCTGGCACCGTCAACGATCGTCCATGGTTCGCTGGTTGATGTCTTTGGTGTCGGTTTGCTGCTGACCGGACGCAGCGGTATCGGAAAGAGTGAAGTCGCTCTGGATCTCGTTGAACGGGGACACCGTCTCGTCGCTGATGATATCGTGAAAATTATCCGGCGGGCTGACAACGTCATTATCGGAACCAGCAATGAATTTCTGGAACATCACATGGAAGTCCGGGGCCTTGGGATTGTCGATGTCCGGAACCTGTTTGGGATCCAGGCAATTCGTCAGCAGAAACGCGTCGAAGTCCAGGTTGAGCTGGTGGAATGGGACGACAATGAAAGCTACGAGCGCATTGGCGCTGTGGATAAACACGTCAGGATACTTGAGGTGGATACACCGATTGTTAAATTACCAATCTATCCCGGGAAAAATATTACCGTTATTGCGGAAGTGATTGCCATGAACCATCTGTTGAAATTCATGGGAAAAAATTCGGCCCGGGATTTTGAAAAGAAGCTGGCTGCAAAAATTCGGAAAAAATCACAAATATCGACCATCGAGCAATATCTAAAGAAAGACTTTGAATAACAGTAGAGTGATGACATGAAAGCAGTAATTCCGGCCGCTGGAATCGGAAAGCGGCTGCAACCCCTGACATTGACCCGGCCAAAAGTCCTCCTGCCTGTTGCCGGCAAACCGATTATCGGTCATATTCTGGATAAATTAATTCAGTCCGGAATTGACGAAATTGTATTAATCGTCGGCTATCATGGAGAAATGGTTATCGATTATGTCCGAAAACACTACCCGGTAAATGTCAGATTTGTTGAACAAAAGGAGCGTAAAGGGCTGGGGCATGCCGTCGGAATGGGACTGAATGATATCGATGAGCCGGTTCTGATAATTCTGGGTGACACCATTCTCGATCTGGATTTTGACCATTTTATTAAAAGCAAAAAAAATATCATCGGCGTTATGGAGGTTGCAGATCCGCGCCGCTTTGGCATTGTGGAATTAGATGGCGATATAGTTAAACGGCTGGTGGAAAAACCCCAGGAGTATATCGGAAATCTGGCTATTGCCGGGATTTATTTACTTCAGCATGAAGCTATCCTGAAAAATGCTATCCAGTATATCGTGGATCATAATATTACAACGAAGAATGAATACCAGCTGACCGATGCGCTGCAGGTGATGCTTGACTGGCAACAGGAGATGACGGTTGAGACCATTAACGCCTGCTATGATTGCGGCACCCGGGAGACATTGCTGGAAACAAACCGTGTATTGCTGAAAACAATCGGGCAGCAAGCGTATTCTTTCGAGAAAACGGTTATTTTACCACCGGTCTATATCGGGCAGGATGTTCATATCGAAAGCAGTGTGATCGGGCCTTTTGTCAGTATCGCCGATAAAACCACAATATCACGGTCCATCATTGAAGATACAATTATTGATGAATCTTCGGTGATTCAAACGGCGATCCTGAAAAATTCGCTGATCGGTCAGGATGCCTTTGTAACTGGCCAGGGTTTGAGCATCGATGTCGGCGACAAAACACGGTATGATTTAGGTTGATTTTATAGACGCAGAAGCGTATGTTTGTCTAGTAAAATTTGGAGAAATGAATAATGAAAAAATATCACTTTACCTCAGAATCTGTGACCGAAGGACATCCGGATAAAATTTGTGATGCCGTTTCCGATTCGGTATTAGATGCTCTATTGACTGTTGATCCGGAAAGCCGGGTCGCCTGTGAAACCTTAACCACAACCGGCCTTGTTATGGTCGTTGGTGAGATATCTACCCGTGGTTATGTGGATATTCCCCGGATTGTCCGGAACACACTTGTGAAAATTGGCTACCAATCCGGATTTTGGGCTGGATGCAACCAGCTGTGCGGTAGTCACTTCAATTCATGAGCAGAGTGAAAATATTGCTCTTGGTGTGGATCAGACCGATAAGCATGAGCAGGGGGCCGGTGACCAGGGAATGATGTTTGGTTATGCCTGCGATGAAACCCCTGAATTGATGCCGTTACCCATTACACTGGCAAATAAACTTACCATGCGTCTGGCGGAAGTTCGTAAAAAGGGTATCCTGAACTGGGTCCGTCCGGATGGTAAATCTCAGGTTACTGTGGAGTATATCGATGGTGAACCAAAGTCTGTAACCAATGTGGTCGTAGCCGTTCATCATAATCCGGAAGTGCCCCATGATGAAATTGTCAGCAGTATTAAAAAACATGTAGTAATCCCGGTGTGTGAAAAATACCTGACGCCGGAAACGAAGTTTTACATCAACGCTACCGGCATTTTTACGGTTGGTGGTCCGGAAGCCGATGCTGGCGTTACCGGCCGGAAAATTATCGTAGACACATACGGTGGCATGGGACGTCACGGTGGCGGCGCGTTTTCCGGAAAGGACGCCTCCAAGGTTGATCGCTCAGCGTCCTACATGGCCCGCTATATTGCAAAAAATATTGTCGCGGCAAAACTGGCCCGCCGGTGTGAAGTTCAACTGGCCTATTCCATTGGTGTCGCCGATCCGGTTTCCGTATATGCCAATACCTTTGATACCGGAACGGTAGACGAGAATAAACTTGCCGATGCGATTCGCGCAGTGTTTCCTTTAAAACCGGCTGACCTGATAAAGCATTTGCAATTGAAGCGGCCTATTTTTGCAAAGACCTCCGCCTATGGTCATTTTGGACGCAGTGAAGAGGAGTTTACCTGGGAAAAGACCGATAAAGTCGATGAATTGAAAACCTATTTTGGAGTTAAATAATGGAAGGTAAAATTAAAGATATAAAGATGGCCGATGCCGGTCGTTTGAAAATTGAATGGGCGGAAGCCCATATGCCGGTAATGATGACCCTGCGTGAAAAATTTGCAAAAACAAAACCCCTGGCCGGAATGCGCATCAGTGGTTGCCTGCACGTTACCAAAGAGACAGCCGTACTAATCCGCACATTGATTGCAGCGGGCGCCCGGGTTGCCTGGAGTGGTTGTAATCCGCTCAGCACCCAGGACGATGTTGCGGCAGCGTTGTATGCGGAAGGCGTCCCGATCTGGGCCTGGCATGGATTGTCAACAAAAGAATTCTATTGGTGTATCGATCAAACCTTGATTCAGGAGCCAACGTTGACCCTGGATGACGGTGCCGATCTTATTTTTACGGTACATAATAAATATCAGAGTATGGCCGCGAAAATTATCGGTGGTTCTGAAGAAACTACAACCGGTATTCATCGTCTGCGTGCCATGGCTGCCGATGGCAAACTGCTCTATCCTGTAGTCGCTGTAAACGATGCCGAAACGAAATGGGATTTTGACAATATTTACGGAACCGGACAGTCCTCTATGGATGGTATTTTAAGGGCAACTTCCGTACTGATCGCCGGGAAAACTATGGTTGTCGCCGGTTACGGTCACTGCGGCAAGGGCTGCGCCATGCGGGCGGACGGACAGGGTGCGAATGTGATCTGTACCGAGATCAAACCCACTGCGGCATTAAAAGCAACATTGGATGGGTACAGGGTCATGCCTATGGATGAATGCGCCGCCATTGGCGACATTTTTATCACTGCTACAGGAATGAAAGATGTGATCGTCAAGCGTCATTTTGAAATGATGAAAGATGGTGCGATTGTCTGCAATACAGGTCATTATGACTGCGAAATCAATTTAAAGGATTTGGAATCGATCACCGTATCTAAAAAAGAGATTCGTCCCAACTGCGTGCAGTATACTATGAAAAACGGTAAACGGATTTATATCCTCGGTGAAGGCCGTTTGGTAAATCTGGTAGCGGCTGAAGGGCATCCGTCGGAAGTGATGGATATGTCCTTTGCAAATCAGTTTATGGCCATGAAGTTTCTGGCTGAAAATAAATCAGACCTTGTAAACAAGGTATATGATATTTCTAAAGAACAGGACCAGGAAATTGCGGCCCTGAAACTGAAAACGATGAACATCGGTATTGATAAACTGACCGAGGAGCAGATTCGGTATCAGACAGATTACAGCGAAGGTACTTAATATTATTTTCATTGATACCATTTTTGATGGATTAATGTGAAACGAAAAACCGGCATATACTTACTCCTGCTGCTGTTGTGGTGGATGATGGGATGCGACGAGTTCAAAAAGCCCACAATGCCGAGTTTACCGGCGCGCTGGAACTCCAAGTTGATTATTCCACTGCTGGATAAAACCTATAGTTTTGCTGAACTAATTTGTGATAGCGATACTACATTGAGTATCAGGGATAGTGTCGGGAATCTCTATTACACCGCGGAAGATTCCAGCGAAAAAACAATAACGGCAGATTCATCCTTCTTCAATAAAATATTGGCAGACAGATCGATAGAATATATTGATTGCAAGGCAATGATCGATGTTCATCTGGGCGATTCCATACCATTGATCCAGAAAGTTATATCGATTCCACTGGATACTTCATACAATAAAATAAACTATGCAAGATTTAAAGATGAGTCTAATTCTTCTATGAATTCAATTAAAGTCAAAGCCACTTTAAATGATACTTTAACGAGCGACGTAAATATCAAAATAGTATGTGAGAATATTAAAAAAGATAACATTTCAAATGAACTCCTGGCAGATTCAATGACTATTTCGCAGGACAATAATTTTGGAGAATTAATTTTTTATTTTGCTAATTCTTTACTCGTGAATAACCAGCCGGAGAATTATCTGGATTCTCTTAAATTTTCGGTTTCTATTCAAATTGATGATACACTTTCAAACGATTTGGATTATGGAGTTACCTTAGAAATTATTCAGGAAGAATTTGAACTTGAATCCTTTTACGGTATCGTTTATGCCGGTGACTTTTTACCGCCTCAGGTGCTAATCAACAGTCCTGTTGGTATAGACAGCGTCTTTTTTGATACCGCCGGAATAATCTTCAATATTGAGGGTCAGATTGATAGATACGAAAAATTGGAAGTTTATATTACCGGGATTAAAGACAATTTTAATAATCGGACAACCGATGCCAGTTTTGTATTGAATTCCACTCAACATTTTATCGATATTAAAAATATTATGCTAAATCTGCCGGATAGTATTAAAATATTTGTAAAGGGAATTTCAAAGCGATCGGAATATTCTTCGACTTCGGATATCGTGAACAACTGTTTTGATGTTAATTATCAGCTCTATGTTCCTTTCCGCTTTAATTTACCCTCAAAGATTGAATTCAGCTCGGCAAATATTGATACGTTCTTTATAAATGACAGCTTAACCAGAACTAATATCGTTCGTTCACAAAATGGAGCTGTGTTTGATATCGAAATTGAGAATCGAACTCCCTTTCAGGGTAATATTCAGCTATTAATCAGTAACGATAAATATTTTTTCTCAGACCTCGAAGATACAACCGAAATTATCATTGATACCTTAGCAACCATAAAAATAATTCCGGCGGAAATAGCCGCCGATGGCACAGTGCAGTCGCCCCGGTATAGTTATGAATTTCCTTCTGCTGATTCAGGTACTATTGCACTTCTGGCAAACACCTGTTATATCCTACCGAAATTTTTTCTTACTAATCCCGATACTTCTCAGATTCTATATTTGCGATCAGATTATTCAATCAGCCTGAAAATTTATTTGAACCTATTATTTGATCCTTCGGTGTTGAATCAAACGGTAACGGACACGACGGATACAACCGGATAGCATATGCAGATCACTTTTTCAAAAATGTGGAGAGAGCATCAGTACCTCACAAGGCTTGCGATAGTGATAGCACTTATCGCAAGCTCGCTATCCGGCCAGAGTCTGTCACACCCGAGGGCGGTGGCACTGGGTGGCGCATTTACGGCGATTCCCGAAGGCGTTTTCAGTGTCAGTAGTAATCCTGCCAACTTGGCGTTTCCATCGACATATAACAGCTATTTTTATCTGGGCGGGATTGACTGGCAGTTGACAAATAATTTTTATTCCCTGCTGACATCATCAAAGTACGGAGGCGAAGATTTAACCGTCGGTGAGCTACAGCAAGAATTTATCAAGGATCTGCCTGATGAAGGGTGGAGGACAAACAGCAGCATCAATGTCCCGATGCCGATTATCAATTTTTCCAAAGGGAATAAAGCTTTTACCACGAACATCATTTATACAGCGGATTACTATATCTCCAAACCGGCTCTGGATGTGATTTTTGGGAACTGGGAAAAGGGCGTCGAATACAAAACCGATCTGCGGATCGATGCGATGACTGCCATTGAATATGCCTATTCCATGGGCATTCCCTACGATAATCTTGCTGTCGGTTTTTCATTGAAATATTACCAGGGACTGGGATATTACGGCCTGGACCCAGATTCCAGCTCCGGCTTGATTATGGTGAATACGGACGACTTTGTTCTGACTGGCTCAGGTGATTTTCTGTTTCGACAATCCGGCGCCGGCCGGGGAGTAGGCGTTGATATCGGTTTGACATACCGGGATAAAAGCGGTCTGGATATCGGCTTTTGCGTACAGAATATTGCCGGTCTGATCAAATGGAACAGTCGAATGGGCAGCTCGGTGTTGAAATTCATGGGCCGGCAGGTCAAGGACGGGTTATTATTTAAAAACAGCGATCTCGATCTACCCTTTGAGGGTGAGAGCTATCGCTATCAATTTGCTTTCAGGAATATCAACGCCGATAAATTGTTTGGAGGGGACAGCAGCTACAAAGAATTCTTTTACAGTAAAATAGATACCATTGCAAAGGATTCCCGTGTTTTTACCACCAAACTGCCTCTGGTTTTGCGTTTTGGAATGGCCAAGCAGATGAGTGATGATTTGTTGGTGGCGATGGATTTTTCCACCAGTTTCAGAGATCGGTTTAATTATAACCAGGGATGGCGGCTGTCAATGGGTGTTGAATATACTTACCTTCCCAAGACCCCATTCCGCTTTGGTCTTGCCGTCGGAGATATCAGCGGCTGGGAAATCAATCTCGGCAGTGGTTTGCATCTCGGTTTTGCGCACCTGGACTGGGCGATTGGTTTCCATCGCGGAATCTGGCTGCATACTGCCCAGGGGTTCCATTTTTCTCTGGGTTCGTACTTTACCGGAAAACATAAAACAAAATAACAACTGATATCTGCAGGGACAGCGGATTTCCCGGGATCAATGCTTCGTGACAAAATTTCGAATTCCATTTAGATACAGAACAAGCCTTACACTGGTGATTTTTTCACTGATATGGTTGTCTCTGAGCTGTACGTACGATCCGTTTCAAGCTCCGGAAATGCCAATCTTCTACCAGACACTAAATCTGCCGCTGACAGATGTTTGCTTACCCCTCTCTGATTTGCATGATCCAACAAATAATATATACGGTGATTCATTACTTACCTTTAAATTCGGCGGCACCTTGGATAAAGTGACGCTACCCGGGGATATATTTGTTATTCCATCGGCAACATCAGTGGAGTTTGAGCAGGGCTTTGCCGATATAGACCAGGCAAATAATCCAGTTTCAATTACAATTCCACAAACAATAAAATTCTCAACATTATTTGGCTTACCGTTACCTCAATCGGAGGAACTGACCATCAATCCGGTTCCACGTATGCCTCTAATAGATCAGGATTATTCACATCAAATTTTCGATAGTGATAGTATTCCCTATTTTGAACGGGTGGATTACCTTACGATTGGCAAGGGGAACTTTTCAACATCAATTGAAAATGAGATGCTGATGGCAATGGATTCAGTTATCATCCAGATGAAAAACAGAGATGGCAGTTTAATCGCAGAATCGTTTTATGAAACCATTCCACCGGGTGAAACACGATCCAGCAACAGTGATCTGCGGGGAAAGCAGATTATGGATCAGGTTATTATTTCAATATCCGCCATTCTGGCTGGCACCAATGATCAGCCGCTTACAATCCCCGCAAATACCGATCCCTATTTGACACTGACGATAGGTGTTTCTATCACTGATATTGAAAGTGTTTCAGGCAAACCCAAACCGATTGAAACCCGTGTTGCGAAACCCTTACCGGAATCCGGTACTTCAATTATTCGAAGCGTTTTAAGTAAGACCACAAATCTCAGCCCGGACACGAATTTGATCAGCTTTGGAGTTGTTCATTCACTCCCAATCAAGATGGATATGAATATTACGTTTCTGAATTTTTATGGAGAATCCGGTGCGGTGAATACCGAAGCCCAGTTAGATTCCGGAATTGTCTGGGAGGATGAAATTCGCTTGGATCTCGATACATTAAGAAACCCAAATCCCAAAATAGTAGTCGATTCGTTCATTGTGGTGATTTCTGTCGAATTCCCACCTGACTTGGGAGATACTGTGACCACAATACCGATCGATTTTGGCGATGGAATATTAGATTTTAAATTGAGTGTATCAGCATTAAAGTTCAAAGAAATCGAAGGTTTTTTTCACGAATCCATTGGATCTTTTACTATTCCGCCTATGACAATCAGGGATATTCCTGAAGGTTTTGGAGATGTGGATTTCAAGGAGGTCTGGCTGAAGTTTTACATATACAATGAGATTCAGGCACAAGCAGATTTGCAATTCCAGATTAGAGGTTACCGTGACAGCAAAGAAGATTCCTTGTTAAAAGACACAACCATTAACAAAGCCGCATCTGACAGTTCTGAAGTCCTGACTAATTTTGGGTTCAATATTGCCCCAATCTTTAATATGATGCCTGATTCGATAACGGTTTTTGGATCTGCATCAATTACACCTGGGGTTACTTTTAAACTGGAGGTAGGTAAATCATTCCGCGGAATCGACAGCCTTATTGTGCCCTTTACCATGAAATTAAACAACGATATGATCTTTATTCCGGTCAAGTCAAATGAATTATCTCCAATGGACGAAACAACCCGGCAACGTATTCAGGAGGGACTTATTGAAAGCGGAATAACATATAAGGTCATAAATGATTTTCCCTTCTCCGGTAGAGTAGATTTGTTGATGTCAAATTTTGATTATTTCCCGTTATCGCCGAATAGTGTCGATTCGGCATACTGGTGGAATGATACTTACGATACTCTTTATACAAATACAGATACCGGAATAGTAAGTATTTTTATTGATACGTTAGTTACAATTGAGCTGCCGACGCGTGATTATAATAATGAGGGTCAATTAAAGGAATTTAATGGGAATTCTGTCATAGATTCAACAATGCTGGAAAAAATTATAGGAGACGAGAAACAATATATACGTCCGCGTATCCATTTAGATAGTACCAGTAGTTATGTATCCATCCAATATGATGATGAAATAGATATTGTTGCTATTCTCAGTTTGAAGATGGAAGCCGGAGCCTTATTTGGAACCGGCGATGCAGATCAGGATACGACCGTGACGAATAGCTTAAAAAAGCCGATTGGGTTTAAGAAAAAATAAGATGTCATTATTACAGTTAAAAAGATTCTGGATTATAATGATGATATTGGGGCTTGCATTGACGACTCTGGCTCAAACCCGGCGGGACCCCCGCGGAATAGCATTGGCCGGGGCGTATGGCGTCATGGCTCGCGGTCTGTTTACCGTGGATTATAATCCCGCCAACCTGGCAATCCAGGAGCAGTACAAATCCTATCGGGTCTGGGGTGGAATCGGTACAAGCTTCACGAATAATATGCTGTCCCTACGCAGCTACAACGAGTATAACGGCAAAGACTTTGAGGCCGATGACGGTTTGCTGAAAAAACAGTTTCTGGAGGAGATTCCAGCAGATGGCTGGCGGATATTTACCGATTTGCATGTTCCAATCCCATATCTGAATTTTTCCCGCTACAATAAAGCCTTTACCTCGGATTTTATCATGATAGGCGATATTGGGTTGCCTAAAGGCCTGATGACATTTATCTTGCACGGTAATCCGATTGGCGAGGAGATGAACCTGGATTTCCGGGAAGATTTTCTGGTTATAAATCAATATGCCTACTCTATTGCCTTTCCGATTAAAAAACTGTTTGTCGGGGTGTCATTTAAATACCTGCAGGGGATCAGTTATTTTGGGCTGAATCCTGATTCTTCCGGTGGATATATTACAACCCATTTCAAATCCGGGCAGAACTACATGGAAGGGGATGGCTATTACCTGTTTCAGCAATCCGTTGGCGGGCGTGGTTTCGGAATGGATATCGGCATCACCACCCAGGAAATCGACGGCTACCGGCTCGGGTTTTCCGTCACAAATGTTTTCGGCCGGATTAACTGGAATAAAAGTACGATCATTTCACGGTTAATGGGCAATAAGGGATTTATCGGAGATGGCGGGAACCACGCCTACTGGTTCCAGGTCAAGGAAGCCCGGATGGACAAGTTTTTCGGGAAAGCCGGGTTTGGTGATATTTTTCCCGGCGGTAACCAGGCTGTTGCCGATTCCAACGTATTTGTAATGAATTATCCCAGCCTGGCCCGTTTCAGTATGTCCAAATGGATTGATGAGGGTATGCAGTTGGCCATGGATTTTGTCGTCGGTTTTGAGGACCGGTTTTATTCCTTTGGCGCCTGGAAGTGGAGCACCGGGATTGAAGTGACCAAGAGCCCCCGGTTCCCTCTCAGGGCGGGTGTGTCCTTCGGCGGCTGGAAACACCTGGAAATGACCTTCGGCAGCGGCTTCCACACCGGTTTTATCCATGTGGACTGGGCCTTTGGTCTGAACCAGGGCTTATGGTTCACGACCGCCAAAGGGATCAATATTTGCCTGAATGTTTATACCACGGGCAAGCGCAAAGATTTTAAGTAAAACGAATAGTTCCTGCTGCGGATCAAAACTTCAATAATAAGCGCAGAGAGCGCTGACAGAATTATACTGGATGATGCAATGTCCGGGCAGATCGCTACGGCATATTGAGAAACCTCCGGGAGGGTAAATTCCGGGAGTTTGAGAATTAATAAATTGAAATCTGGTCGGAATCCGGGGTGACCGCTTTAGCCGCTTTGAAGGTGATAAATTCCTGCGGGATGTTTATTTTAACGCCCTTCAGCAGGTCTTCGATAGTCAAAATCTGGACTTTGGGGTAATCGTTGTTCATACCGGGTGAATGATAAAATCCGGCGGTGACGGCCTCAGTCTGCATCGGCGCGGTCGGTGTTTCGAGGGTAATGAATACGCCGATCTCGGCCTTTTCCCTTTCCAGTACGCCGACCAAATCCCGGATGTCGCCGCTTTTAATATGTCCGCTCTTGACCTGTACCAGGGCGCGTTTGGCTTTCCCGGACTGGTCGTCGATGAAGGTAATTAATCCGTCAATGCCCTTATCAGCGCCTTTTTTCTTTTCACCGCCAGCCGGACGGGCTTTGATCAGCGAGAGCGCCCACCACTGGAACTGGTAGCGGTCGTCATGAGCGAGTTGCCGGGCAGATAATATATCTTCCGGTTCGCCAATGACGTTGTAATCTTTCTTTGGTTCGAGGCGGAAGGAATCCTTGAGGCGGTATTTCATCAGGGAAATGGACAGATGGGTAACGTCGATGCCGATCCATTGACGGTCGAGCTTCTGGGCGGCGATAATCGCCGTACCGCATCCGCAGAAAGGATCAAGAACAATATCACTTTTATTGCTGGACGCTTTAATGATGCGTTCCAGAAGGGCAATTGGTTTTTGGGTGGGATAGCCAAGACGTTCTTTTGCTTGAGAATTTATTGGAGGGATGTCGTCCCATAGTGCTTGTACAGCGTACCCCTTGTTTTCATCAAGATAGCGTTTTAATCTAATTCCTCCAGTTTTTGTAAAATGAAGTCTGCTCTCGGAATCTAATTTGCGCATAGTTTCAACAGGGCAACGCCATAGAGATTTAATACCTTTGTACTCATATTCATAACCACCACCAGACAATCCTTTTGCGGTTAAATCAGCATCAGCCCATTGTCTTCCATCTGCATCTTTATTTCTGAATCTTGCGCGATATTCTTCGGGATGAGGAAGATACAATTGATTCCATTTCCACGATTTACTCTTTGAGTAAAATAGAAGAACATCAATATTAGCTCCATAACGTGCCGGATCATTATGAGCACTTGTCCTTTTCCAGATAATCTCATTTCGAAAACACTCCGCACTGAAAATTGCATCGAGTACGATCTTTAGATAATGACTTGCGGTCGGGTCGCAGTGCAGGTAGAGTGAGCCGGTGGGTTTCAGGACGCGGTGAAGTTCGATCAGGCGGGCGGTCATCATGACGAGGTAGGCCATCATCTGGTTGGTACCGATGGCAAAGCGCAGGGAACTGATCAAGCCGCTGACCGGCAGGGATGCGGTGACGATTTCATGGTACAATTTCTCGGCATCTTGAGTCCAATGCCAGGTGTCTTCGAAGGCGGTTATCTGAGCTTCGGCCTCGCCGCCGCTTTCATCTTTAAAAAGGACGTTGTAATTACGGTTGGAGTTAAAGGGCGGATCAAGATAGACCAGGTCGACGCTTTCGGTCTGAATGTGCTTTTGAAGGATTGGAAGGTTATCGCCATAATAGAGTGTGTACATGGGAACTCCGTTTGCTTAGATCAGGTCAATATAAATCCTGCCTGTATATGGATGTTATCTTAACGAAATTAATCTGGTTTGTCAAGGGGGGGAGATGGAAGGAATGTGGTATTAGCGTCTCAACGCCGGAGTGAGACGAGTTTATCTAATTCTTTGAACACTCCTATGGGCGAGTCGCAAGGGTCTCGAATGCCATCAATATAGCAATGTCTATTTGTTGATAGTCTAATCTTAATACTTTTAGGTTGCCTTCATTAATAGCATTAAAAATACTGTTAAAATCATCTTTTATTTGAACGTCAAAAATGACTTTCAATAAATCAAAGTAGTCCTTTGATTCAGCTCTTGCAAAAATCTCAAAAGTTGTCATTCTGCGTGCAATCCATAGAAGTGATTCTGGCCACCAACATTGAAATGAGTTATTTCTGACAGCATCCATACAATCTCTAAGATATAGCACAAAGTCAGCTTGCATGACTTGCTCAAATGTAACGCCAATAGCTATACATCGCTGTTTTAAAAGATCGGCATGAAGTGAAAGCCTATTGAGTTTAAGCCTGGAATTTCTATGATCTAATGACGTGAGATAATGCCTAAATACCTGAAAACTGACCATTGAATTTTTGCCGTAATCAAGGTTCCTTGCAGCGAAGTACCTGTACCTAAGAAGGTGAGCGACCCCCTCGAAATCTTCATGTTTCAATAGCGCAGCAATACAATAAAGGAACAATTCATGTATAATGAATTTGAAATTATCAAAATCCCACTCTTTATAACTTTGGATATCCTTGGGATTATACAAAAATGGAATAAGTTTTTCAAAAAACCGATGAAGTTGGGTATGTGCTTCTTCAGTATTATCATATTGTGAAATTGCGAGAAAAAGTTCGACAGCTTCGTTTCTATATGGAATGAGGTTGTTAATGCTTTCAACAACAAGGTCATCAAATGTTTTATCACTTCCTGTTATTCTAAATCTCTCTAAATTTCTTGTGAAAGTCTCAAAATAATCTTCGATTGCTCCTTTTGTATATGGCCGAGAGTTTCTAATTGCGTCATTAGCCCGAGAGAATTTTGAGCTGGTTCCTAACGAGAGGGTAGCTGCTCCCTCTAAAAAAGCAGGTTTTTTCCCCGGTTCAGGCTTAACGTACAGAGGCTTATCATAGATCCATCTTAAAACCTGTTCAAAGTTTTTTGTATATTGCTCATTGTCACTTAGATCGATGTAAACTCTTGACTTATAATAAGTCGGTAAGTATGGTTTTCCGTTTTCATCTTTTTCTGCAATTACAGCAACGAATTTATTTTGATCTTGTTTCTGATATATCTCTGGTGAGATAATCTGAGCCTCGGTTACAACACCTCCACTCCTGCTATCAGTCCTTTCTGCGTATTGTTTATCGCAGATCAGGACAACTTTCTTAATCTCAGGATCAGAAACCATTTTTTCCATGAACGCATTGGCGTCATTTCCCTCTTTAAGATCCCACTTGTCCAAAATGACATCGACAGATGAGTCGCGGAGCTCAGTGGCAAAATTTAAGACCCACTGCTCATGCTGGGCAGAACTCCAGCTGTAAGAGATGAAGAGCTTTGGATTGCTTGTAAATGTTTTATTGTTTTCTATATTACTCATTGTATGATTTTCCCACTGTAAAGCAATCACATTTTTTTAGCCATATTTTTTGTTGTTTTCTTTTCTCACAAGCATATTCCACGTTCATTCTCTCTAAAAAACGGTCGTCTGCACTTATCCAAACATAATAATGTTTTGAAAATATAGAACCCTGGATTGAAGTGCAAGCGAAAAGTGTCAATACAATGTGGAGCGAGAAACCTCCGGGAGGGTGTGAAGACGGTTGGTAAACAGGTCGCCACGTCATCCCGGCAGACCAGGACTCCTCGCGAAGACCATGCAATTTTCAATTTAAAATTTAAAAACGTTACTGGCGGATCTTATAGAGCAGGTAGGCGCCGCCGGCCAGGAATACGAGATTCCCGATCCAGACGGATAACATCGGACTGAGGAGGCCCTTGTAACCCATGACCTGGCCGAATTTAATAAATCCGTAATAGATAAATATAACCAGCAGGCTCATCCCGGCGCCGAAACTGACGCCTTTACGCTCCTTTACGGCGGCCAGAGGCAGGCCGAAAAGAATGACAATGAAGTTCGTAAAGGGGAAGGCGATTTTATAATAAAGATTGACTTTCCACTTACGTGGGTCGTTGCCGCTTTCTTCAAGACGGGTGATGAAGTCCGCCAGTTCCCGGTAGCGCATGCTTTCCGGGTCGAGCGAGGTTTGCGTAACGTCTTCGGGACGTAGATTCAGGTGAAACAGGGAATCGGTAATGGTCATGGAAACAGTTTCGGAACCATCTTTATCGAAGTTACGGACTTTGAAATCCATTAACAGCCAGGCACTCCGATCGGGCTGCCATTCCATTTTCCGGGCGTCGATGCGTTGGTTCAGAATATTATTTTTAGTCCTTTGAATAGTGATGGTGCTGCCCGAATTTTTCCGGGTATCAAAACGGGATATGACAATGTTGCAGGCGGGGGAGTCCTGAAACATGATATTGGTGTAAATGGTTTTTTTGGCCTGCTGCCGGCGCTTCATCTGGTTCTCTTCGATATCCATGCGTTTCCGGGAAGCCGGGATAACGACGGCGTCTCCAAAAAAGAAGGAGCCTGCACTGATCAGCAGACCGATCAGTAAGAGCGGTGTTGAAACCCGATAAAGGCTGATACCCGAGGATTTGATAGCGCCCAGTTCGTTGGACTTACCCATGGTGCCGATGGTAAAAACCGAGGCCAGCAGCAGCGACATGGGAATGGCAATGTCGATAAACCAGGGCAATTGATAGTAATAAAACCAGGCGATGTCAATGATTGACATTTCGGATTTCAGAAACTTATCGATTTTTTCAATGATGTCGACAATGTGAAAAATGACCAGGAATGTCAGCAGCGACATAACGAAAAGCAGGATAAATTTTTTGATAACGTAGCGGTCGAGTATTTTGATTTCCATCATCCTGCGAAATCTAAAACAGCAGGGGCACTTTCGCCAAGCTTTTCTCTTAATACTTCGCCGGTTTTTCAGTATATTGACAGCGGATATTTGCGACTGTAAACAGAAATATAACAATAGCAACAGGCTTTGGAATGAAAAACAGGACTGAACGAGTAATCCCATTCCGGTGGGCAATTGTTCCGGTAATTTACCTGGCCCTGGTGCTGGTATATGTGCTGCGATTTCTGCATGGCGATCCCCACATACCCCTGATATCCGCAGCAGCAGTGGCGGCGATCGTGGCTGTACTTTCCGGCTACCCATGGGAAAAGATCCGGTCCGGCATGATCAATACGATAAAGATTTCACTGCCGGCGATCCTGGTTTTAATGATTATCGGGATGATCATCGGCACCTGGATTACCGCCGGGATTGTGCCGACGATGATCTATTACGGATTGAAAATTATTTCACCCCGCGTGTTTTTGGTTGCGACCGCACTGATTTGCAGTATTGTCTCGCTGGCGACGGGGAGTTCATGGACTACGGCAGGCACGGTGGGTGTTGCACTCATCGGCATCGGGAAAGGCTTTGGTATTCCGCTGCCCATGGTGGCCGGGGCGATCATTTCCGGATCCTATTTCGGGGATAAAATGTCACCGCTGTCGGATACTACCAACCTGGCTCCGGCCGTGACGGGCGCGAAACTCTTTGAGCATATCCGGCATATGGTCTATACCACCGGGCCGAGTCTGATTATTGCCCTGATTCTGTATGCTGTCCTTGGATTGAGGTACGGGGGCGAAGACCTGGACATGAACGCGATCAATACCATCCTCAATGGCCTGTCGGACCAGTTTTTCATTTCGCCGTTATTGCTCTTGCCGCCAATACTGGTAATTGCGATGGTGGTTTTCAAAGTACCGGCCATTCCCGGGCTGCTGGGTGGAACGGTACTGGGCGGAATTATTGCGGCCCTGTTTCAGCAACGATCACTGACCGATATTCTCCAAAGCGCCCATTACGGGTTCGTGGCGGCGACAGGAAATGAGGCGATTGATAATCTTCTAACCCGCGGTGGACTGGACAGCATGATGTGGACAGTCTCGCTGATCCTCTGTGCCATGAGTTTTGCCGGTGTGCTGGAATCCACCGGAATGTTGAAAGCAATCGCGCTGAAAATAATTTCCGTGGCAAAGAGTACCGGCTCACTGGTGGCTGCCACCGTCCTGACCTGCATCGGGACGAACATGATCGCCGGGGATCAATACCTGGCGATCGTTCTGCCGGGGCGGATGTTCAAGAAGATTTACGACGATCGAGGATTAAAGCCGAAAAACCTGAGCCGGATACTGGAAGACGCCGGGACGCTGACATCGTCGCTGATTCCCTGGAACAGCGGCGGGGCCTTTATGTTCGCCACGCTGGGGGTTTATCCTTTTGCCTATTTGCCCTTTGCGTTCCTCAATCTCATCAACCCGCTGGTGTCGATTTTTTACGGCTATACGGGATTTACGATTGAGAAGTACAGCGAAACGGAACTCAAAGAACTGCGGGAAAGAGAAAAAGCCGAATATAGCGACGCCGAAGAAGATTATTAATAGTTTCTTTGTCATTCTGAGGGAGTTTACGACCGAAGAATCCCCCTGTATCAAGAATGGAGTGCTGGAGTATTGGAGTAATGAATCTATGTCGTTTGAAATTAGAAATTTGAAATTCGGCTGGTTTGGATTTAACTTTGAGATTATAAATATTGGCAGTTGATGAAGCAATCAGCAATAATACTAAATATTTTACTCAGTATTTTAATGATTTTGTCACTGTTTTCCTGCAAGGAATGTCCGACGGAGCCGGAAGAGGTCATACCATTGACAATTTCCGCACCATATATTGAATCATCGATGGTCTGGCTGCGGATTTCAGCGACGGATTCCACATCAGAAAAATCCTTTTCGGTTATGAGAGATTTGATTGTAATTAATGAAGATTCATTCTCCGGGAAAGACACTTTGATTGCTGACAAATCAGTCGAACCGAATACCGCCTATACCTATTCAGTTCACTATTCCGAAGAGACATCCGATCCTGTCACTGTCACAACGATGGATTTATCCAGCAGTGCTTTCCAATGGGAAGTACTCTATTTCGGGGAACGGAATAATACATTGCAGAGTGTTTCTATTGTGAACGAAAATGACATCTGGGTTGTGGGATTAATTGAGGTTTGGGGTTGGGATACCCTGGATAATGAGTATGATTATATTCGATACAATGCTTTGCATTGGGATGGTCAAACATGGAATCTGATCAGTATATCACCGCCATATTCAGGTGCCTACGACATTGTACATACAATTAATGATTCAGTGGTTTGGGCTGGTGTAAATGTGCCAGCATTATTTAGAAACGGCATCTGGAGTGTTTGTGAAAATGCGCCACATCTTGGTTGGATGCTGGATATCTGGGGCAATTCGCTGGATAACACCTTTTTTACTTATTATGGCGGAGGAATTGCTCATTATAACGGCAGTACATTTCAGACAATGAACAGTGGGACAGTGACTGATCTTCAGGATATTGATGGCAATAATGAACGAGTCTTTATTGCCGGATATAGCATAACAGCGGGTAATGAAAAAATAGTGTTAGAGTACAACGATGGAAGTTGGAATAAGGTATTTAATTCTAACCTAGTCAATGGTGATTTGTCAATCAATGATTACGGGAGGTTTTATTCAGTAAAAGTCCTTGATGATGTAGCTGTCATTTCTTCTGCCGCAGTGGCAACGTTAAAGTACTATTATCATGATCAGGTTTTGGATATTATGCCTGAAAAGAGTACTCCATTAAAAGATTGTTGGGCGGTCCGCAAAATCGATGGAAATGCGATCAATGATCTTGCGCTGATTACCGAGGGTGGAGAGGTTGTTCATTATAATGGTCAGGAATATGTCCAAATCTTTGATTATGAAGAAGAATATTCCAAAAGTGTTTGTGTCTACGGTGGTGATTTCAAAGACAATGTTATTTGTGCGGTTGGTGATGGTTCAGGATATGGAGTAGTTATCATTGGGAGAAGGTAAGGAATCCCAAGTCCCCCACTACAGGACATCGATCATATCCTAATTTGCAATTTCTAATTTCAAATTTCTAATTTTTCCTTGAGAATCATTCCCCTTTAACGTACTTCGCTACTTTCAGCATTTTGCGTTCGATGCAGATGTGCCCGGCTTTGGCGTAACCGCAGGATTTCATGGCAATCTTAAAATTTTCATCGATATGATGCATCAGTTTGTCCATGGATTCGAAACCTTCGGGACTGGTTTCATTCAGAATATCGCGGAAGGAATTGATCGCGTGGAGTTCGTTTTCGTAGAGGGCCATGTTTTCCATATGAACATAGTTGGTAATCAGGCTGTCTTTGAGTTTATGTTCGCAGATTTTTTTCAGGGCATGGATGTCGTCCTGCAAGTCGTCGAGTTCCAGTTTGAGAATTTCGATGAAATTGCGCAGTTGATTTTTCATAATCCCTCCGGTTGATAGTTCTATTTACACATTCCCGGATTTATATTCAATAATAAAAAACCTTGCGAAGGTTTCCCGATTTCATCGGGACAGGCTTCACCTTCACAAGGTTGCATTTATGTATCGAGTGAATATTTAGCTTATTTTTCCAGTGGTTTGTGACAGAACCACCAGTCATAGCCTTCGTATTTTTTCAAACGCTCTTCGGCGTCTTTAATGCTGCCCGGCGGCGGTACAATAATCCGGTCGCCGATCAGCTCATTGTTCGGCCAGTTGGCAGCCATGGCGCCCTGTTTATCGGATACCTGGAGCGCTTTTGTCGCCCTGAGAACTTCGTCGATATTGCGGCCGACTTCCTGGGGATAATACAGCACCAGGCGGACCTTGCTTTCAGGATCGACAATGAAAACGGCCCGGACTGTATTAGTCCCTTTACCGGGATTCAGCATACCGAGTTTGTAGGCAATATCATCGTTGGCGGCAACCACGGGAAATTTGATTTCCACGCCCAGTTTTTCCTTGATCCATTCGATCCATTTGATATGTGAAAAAACCTGGTCGATGGACATACCAACCAGTTTCACGCCCAGTTTTTCGAATTCATCGTAGCGGTTCTGGAATGCGACAAATTCGGTTGTACAGACCGGTGTAAAATCCGCTGGGTGGCTGAAGAGTACAAACCACGATCCTTTAAGATCGCCGGGCAGATTCATCAAGCCGTGAGTTGTTTTAACATTTTTCAATTCCGGGAACAGGTCGCCCAGCAGCGGCATATTCGGTTTTCGTTCTTCCATTGCATCCTCCATTTTCATTTGTTGATTAATTATTGTTCCTCATTTTAAACGAATTTTCATATTCTTAGATACTAAAATGGTTTTTGGTTTCAATCACAACGATTTTCTGATATTTGAAATCCGGGTCATCACAGACCTTTTTGTAACCTTGTCAATTAGCGAAAATCTTTTAGATTAAGAATCGACTACAAGGAGAATTAAATGAGAAACAAGTATTTATTGGTTGGCTTCTGCCTGTTGTTTGTATTGAATATTCAAGCCGAGGAAGGGATGTGGCTGCTGTCTCAATTACCGGATCTGAATTTAGCTGAGGAAGGATTTCAAATAACAGCCGAAGAAATTTACAGTTCCGGCAAACCGTCACTTAGTGACGCGATTGTCTGGCTCGGCGGTTGCTCGGCTTCTTTTGTATCTCCAGACGGTCTGATATTAACGAATCATCACTGTGCTTACGGAGCATTACAGCGAAATTCGGTAAAAGATGGTGTCGATTATATTACAGATGGATTTCTGGCCGAGAACAAGGAAAAAGAATTACCGGCGATCGGTCAGTATGCCTTTGTCCTCAATAGTATGGCTGATGTTACAGATGAAATTATTAACAGTGTAAAAAACATTAAAGATTTAACTGATAAAGAACAAGAAATTGAGCGTAATATTACAGAGATGGAAAAATCAGCCGAAAACAACCGGAATGATCGCTACTGCTACGTTGCCGCTATGTATAACGGTAAGCAGTATATTAAATATCTGTTTACAAGATATCAGGATGTGCGGATTGTCTTTGCTCCGCCGGCCGCAATCGGCAAATATGGCGGTGATGTCGACAACTGGATGTGGCCACGGCATACCGGTGATTTTACCTATCTGAGAGTCTATCAGGCGCCCGATGGTTCCGGTGGGAAATGCAGTCCTGAAAACATTCCGGTTAAATCCCCGAATTATTTAAAGATGGTTGCATCCGACTTAAAACCCGATGATATCACATTTATTCTGGGGTTTCCCGGAGGAACCATGCGTTATAGAAGCTCTTATTCGGTGGACTGGAATCTGAACCGGAATTATATACCCTCGGTAAAACGGTTTCAGGAAATACTGGATATAATTACCCATCTGAGCCAGGAAAATCAGGATGCCAAACTCAAGCTCACCAGCTATGATTCGGGAATCAACAATACAATGAAAAAATATCAGGGGAACATTGACGGCATGCAGAAATCCGGTTTTATTGACAATAAACGCCAGTTTGAAAAGGATCTGACCGAATATCTCAATTCCAAACGGAAACTAAAGAATCAGTTCGGAGATGTCATTGAAAATATTGCAGCCCAGTATGCAATTCTGGAAGAAAACTTCGATTATGACGAGGCATTAAAAAACTTTGGGGGATACACCGGCGGCGTTCTTTATAATCTGGCTGCCAAAGCTTACGAAGTTGCCCGGGAGCGCGCCAAACCGGAATCCGAACGTCGTCCGGAATTTTCGGAAAAACGGGTGCAGGAAAATATTGATAAAATTGACTTTGCCTATCTGCGTTTCTATGAACCCTATGAAAAAATCATGCTGATCCGCGCTTTGAAACAGGCGGCGAAACTACCGGAAGAGCAGTGGATTATGGAATTGGATTTCATTCTTAAGAAATCCGATTCCGTTGAAAATTGGGTGGATGATGCTTTTACTAAAACCGGTCTGAAAGATGTTGATTACGTAAAAGAGTTATACAATAAATCAGCAGCAGAAATGGAATTATTGAGTGATCCGCTTATTGATCTGGCTGTCCAATTATATGACGCCAAGGACCGTGTGTATAAACAGGGTATCGCCTGGGACGCTAAAACGAAAGACCTGCGGAAAAAATATATTGACGCGTTATACGCCTGGAAAGGTCAGAATCTTTACCCCGACGCCAACAGCACACTACGGTTTACTTTCGGTAAAGTAAAGGGCTATACACCAGCTGACGGAATCTGGTATAAACCATTTACAACACTTACAGGCGTTGTTGGGAAAGATACCGGGGAGGAGCCTTTTAACAATCCTGCCAAATTAACGGAATTATCACGCTCCGGAGATTACGGCAAATGGATCGATCCCGAACTCGGCGATGTGCCCAGCTGTTTTCTTTGTGATTGCGATATAACCGGCGGCAACAGTGGAAGTGCCGTAATGAATGCAAAAGGGGAATTGATCGGTCTCGCTTTTGACGGTAATTACGAAGCCATGACCAGCGACTGGCTGTATAACCCTGAACTCCAGCGCACGATTGTTGTTGATATCCGTTACGTCTTGTTTATTACAGAAAAATTTGCCGACGCCGATTACCTGCTGAAGGAGATGGGAATTTAACAGCTATCGTCCTGTTTTTTCTGTGCTGAGAGTATACTCTGTATAAGATGTATATCCTTTTCCGATACTGCGGCGAGACGTTCCATTATCCTGTTTTTAAGCGATTGTCGCGAATGCAGATCAAACTTGTTTAAAAATTCCTTAGTATTTTCTTTTACAGAACGATAACTGGCTTCATTAACTTTTTGGGGTTTCTGCCGGGATTTTATTTGATTCATTGAAGATAGTTCATAGGCATAAATCATAACCGAATGGGCGAGGTTTAGACTGGGCTGAGCCTGTTTCAACGGTACACGGGAGAGAATATCGCAGCAAGCAATATGTTCATTGCTGAGGCCGCGGTCTTCGGTCCCGAAGAGAATCCCAACAGACCGGATCGATGAACCTTTGTCTTTCAGCATCTGTGGAATTTCGCGGATCAGATAGTTGTCCTGTTTGACGGAGCGTATTTTTGATGAAGTTCCGATCAGAAAATCAATATCTATGACAGCACTTTCCAGATCGGTGAATACTTTGGCCTTTTCCAGAATATCTTCGGAACTATGGCCCATCCAGCGCGCCCGGTCACTGAGATGATCGCAAGGACTAATCAAGCGCAAATCCGAAAATCCCATGGTTTTCATCGCCCGGGCGGCGCCGCCGATATTCTCAGGTGTTGATGGCTTTATCAGAATAAAACTAAATTTCATTTTTCCAGACCATTAATCTCTGAAGAGAATACGTTATCATTAATATCAATAGAGAAAACCGTGACCGCACTTCCCCGCAGCAAAATCCGGTCATCCTTAGCTTCAACCTGAACAATTCCACCCCGTTGGGATGCTTGGTAGGCGGTAAATTTGTTTTGATTCATTTTTGCTGCCCAGTATGGCCCCAGTGTACAATGCGCCGAACCGGTAACGGGGTCTTCATCGATCCCGATTGCCGGTGCGAAAAACCGGCTGTATTTCTGTGACAATTGTTTCGGATTCCACTTCGATGAGATAATCGAAATCATTTTTACCGGCCCAGAGGGTTGTAGTAATACCGAGCGCTTGCCAAAGTTGCGTGCCCGCAGAGTTCTACTTCCGCGACCGGTGTAAACCAGCGCAGATGATAACCGTCATCTTTGGGATAGATGAATGCTGTCTCAGCCAGGTTCATTTCCATGGCCAGACGTTGCATCCAGGTTTCCGATGCCGGTTTTTCCAGGATGCAGACCCCGGCCGGATTGCCCTTGAAGGGTTCTTTTGTAAATGAATCGACCTGAAAAAGTTGCGCTTTTATGATAATTTATCCTTCAATAATCGAATGAAATAATTGATCACTTTTGCAGTAACAATTTACGTGTTTGTGTTTGGTCAGTGGTTTGCATGACGCAAATGTATATCCCGGAACTCACTGGTTTTTCGCGGTTGTCCAGGCCGTTCCATTTTACCTGGTAATAACCGCTGTTGTGTTTGGAATTAACTAAAGTAATTATTGGCTGTCCGAGATAATTATAGATACTTATATTTATAGTATCAGGTTGTTTCAGGGCATATTCTATGGTGACATAAGGATTGAAAGGATTTGGATAAATGGGTGTGATGGAAAAGTCGCCGGCAATCGTGCTCGATTGTTCGTCTGAAATTGCATTTATCTCGAACAGTTCTGCCATTATTTCACCAGTCGCTTTTTCGGAATTGACATCCAGCAGATGACAGGCGGTGACGGCCATATCGGGGATACGGCGGTACTGGTTGGATATGTAGTTTTCTTTAATTTCCGGACCCATTGCCAGAAACATGATATGTCGGCAACCATCACAGCCGCAGCCATGGCCTCTAAACCCGCCATGGTCATCGTCATGACGGCCGTGGTCATTTGTAACGAAAAGGTTTGTATTATCTTTATAGAAGGAATCGCTCTGGATTTTATTCCAGATAACAGCCACAATAGAATCGGCGATTTGGATTGAATTTGTGTAGGCGTTCCAATCACCGCTGTGGCCCCGGCTGTCGACATCGGCCAGATAAATTAGGAGAAAACCGGGATGACAGGCGTCCATAATCTGAAGCGCTTCGGAAGAGACATCGGAATCGGTGCTTCCCTCGCTGTGCAGTGTCGGCCAGTAATCCGGACCGTAGTCAGGATCGAAGCTGGGCAGCCAGAGGCTGGTGATGTATTTCAGGACGTAGTAGCATTTATCGATGGGAATGTTTTTCTGCTTGCGATAGTATTCAAAAATTGACGGTTTGACGGCATACTGGGTGTCGTAGCCGTTGTTAACCGTATCAACAGTTTCCGTCCAGGTTCCGCACCATAGCGCCGGAATGGCTTTGGAGGTATAGGTCATGGAGTCATTGTAAAATTCATCGATAATAGTTCCCCCGGCCGACATATTCCACATATTCGGAATAAACTGATGATTGATATCGCCAAAGGTTTCAGAATAGCGGGCGCCGTCAATGATAATGATAACCATGTTGTCGGAAGCGCTCAGATTCTGTCCGTGCAGATAAAAAAGCAACGAAATAATGACCAAATGTTTCATTGACAGTTTCATCCGGGTTTCCTTTTGATTAATATGTAACGATAAGTTCAATCATCAATCGAAATTAAATGGCTAGGTGCCGGTTCGCAAGAATAAACTGTTATTTAAAAAATTAAGATTTTCCCCAATCATTTTTTATATTATGAAGACATCGAAACAGGCGCAACGGGGTCCAAAGGACAAAATGAAAAACATCCAGATGGTAAGTAACCAAATAAATTGAGGAATAAAACTATGAAAGATCTTTTTCTGTTTCTTTTAATTGTTCTGCTTGCGGTATCATCATGTACGCAGCAAAGTGATCAGAATCCCTTTTTCAGCGAGTGGAAAACCCCATTGGGCACACCGCCGTTTGAGAAAATCAGAAACGAGCATTATATGCCGGCATTTGAAAAAGGAATGTGCCGGCAGAAGGCTGAAATGAAGGCGATCATAACGAACCCCGAACCAGCCACATTTGAAAATACGATAGAGGCCCTGGATTATTCCGGTGAACTGTTGACGAAGGTATCCAATGTATTTTTTGCGCTTAATGGCGCTAACACGAGTGATGAAATTCAGAAAATTGCCCAGGAGATTGCGCCGATACTGTCCAAACATGGTGATGACATCGGCCTGAATGATACCCTGTTTCAGCGCGTGAAAGCGGTTTATGAACAGAAAGATCAATTAGGTTTAGGTGTTGAACAGGCGATGCTATTGGATAAATATTACAAAGGATTTGTCCGGGGTGGTGCCAAGCTCAGTGAAAAGAAAAAGGCCCGCTTTCGGGAAATTAATGAAGAGCTGTCGGTGCTGACGACAAAATTCGGTGAGAATGTTCTGAAAGATGACAATAATTTTGAATTGGTTATTGATAACGAGGCCGACCTGGCCGGATTACCGGAAGGTGTAATCACTTCCGGGGCAGCTGCCGCCAAAGAAAAAGCTTATGATGGTAAATGGGTTTATACGCTGCACAAACCCAGCTGGATTCCCTTTCTGCAATACTCCGAAAAACGGGAACTCCGCAAAATAATTTACATGGGTTATATCAATCGCGGCAATAATAATGATGAATTTGATAATAAGGGAATTGCCGCGAAAATCGTTGCCCTGAGGGCAGAACGGGCCCAACTGCTGGGATTTCCAACTCATGCGCACTTTGTACTGGATGTGAACATGGCCCAGAATCCGGAAAATGTCTATGAACTGCTGGATAAATTGTGGAAACCGGCCCTGAAGAGAGCGAAAGCCGAACTGAAAGAAATGCAGGCGATTGCCGACCGTGAAGGTAACAAATTCCGATTGGAATCCTGGGATTGGTGGTATTACGCGGAGAAACTGAAAAAAGAGAAATACGACATGGACAATGAGGTCCTCAGACCCTATTTTCAGTTGAAATATGTTCGCCAGGGAGCGTTCGATCTGGCCACCAAACTCTGGGGCATCACATTCCGTGAACGCAATGACATCCCGGTTTATCACGAAGATGTGAAGGCGTTTGAAGTCAAAGAAGCCGATGGAACGATCATTGGAGTGTTGTATACCGATTATCATCCGAGAGCCAGTAAACGGGGCGGAGCCTGGTGCGGTGCTTATCGTAAACAGATGAAAAAAGACGGTAAGAATGTGACGCCGGTAATTAATAATGTTTTTAATCTTTCAAAACCGACCGCTGAAAAGCCGGCATTGCTGAGTCTTGATGAAGTCACAACAATTTACCATGAATTCGGTCATGCGCTGCATGGACTGTTTAGTAATAGCACATACCCTCGTTTGACGGGAACAAGTGTCGCGAGAGATTTCGTAGAACTGCCGTCACAGATCATGGAAAACTGGGCATTGGAACCGGAAGTCCTAAAAACCTATGCTGTTCATTATCAAACCGGTGAACCCATTCCCGACGAACTGATTGAAAAAATTAAAAATTCCAGCCTTTTCAATCAGGGATTTGAAACTGTCGAGTATCTGGCGGCATCGTTCCTGGATATGGATTGGCATACTCTGACCACGGCCCGGCCGGTTGAAGATGTACTGGAATTCGAGGATGAATCCCTTGGACGAATTGGACTGATACCTGAGATCATCAGCCGCTACCGGACGCCCTATTTCCGGCATATTTTCACCAGCGGTTATTCTGCGGGTTATTACAGCTACATCTGGGCGGAAGTACTGGATGCCGATGCGTTTCAGGCATTCAAAGAAACCGATCTGTTTAATAAGGATCTGGCCCGGTCATTTCGGGAAAATATTTTAGCCAAAGGTGGTACGGAAGAGCCCATGGTTCTGTATAAACGATTCCGCGGCAAGGAGCCAAGTATTGAGCCGCTGCTGGAGCGGCGCGGGCTGAAATAGACTAATTATTCGATTATCGAGATTTAAGGGAGTGTATGGAATCATGCACTCCCTTTTTATAAGGCTTTTTAGTTTTACGAAAGTTGAGAACTTTCGCAAAGTTTTCATTTCTCCGCATTAAAAAATGTAAAAAACTCCTTGATTTTAATGTTTGTACATTTTAATATATGCTAAAATAATGGAGGATGAAAATGAAGGAAACTTTAGAACAAATCAAACAGCGATTCAAAAACAACGAACCCGTATGCCAGAGGGTAGTTGACTTATTTGCACTGATTTCCAACAGGACCCGCTTTCGGATCCTTTGCTTACTAACCGAAAGTGAATTTTGCGTCGGTGAGATTGTGGATACGATTCAGACCAGCAATTTTTCAAACATTTCACAGCAATTGCGGCTGTTGAGTATGGCCGGTATTGTTGAACGGCGGCGTGACGGGAAGCGAATTATCTACAAATTGATCGACGATAGAGTCAGAGACATAATTAGCTATCTGCATGACAATTATCTAAATGCTTAAGGAGAATTGATGAAGAGAGTATTAATTCTGGGCGCCGGCACCGCCGGTACAATCATGGCCAACCGCCTGAACCGGAAACTGGACCGAAAGGAATGGACAATAACAATTGTCGATCAGCATCCGAAACACTATTATCAGCCGGGTTTTCTGTTTATCCCCTTTGAGATGTATACCGAAGAGGATGTAACTCGCAATAAAACCGACTTTTTGCCGAAAAATGTCGAATACATTCAGGAAGTCATTGATGTCATTGAGCCGGATCAAAACCGGATCAAATTGCAAAATGGTAAGACGATTGAATATCATATTCTGATTATCGCAACCGGTACGAATATCGTTCCCGGTGAGGTCGAAGGTTTGCTGGACAGTGGCTGGGGCGAAGACGCTTTTGATTTTTACACTGTCGAAGGCTCAGTTGCCCTGGCGAAACGCCTGAAAGACTGGAAAGGCGGCAAGCTGGTTGTGCATATTGCCGAAATGCCGGTCAAATGTCCGGTTGCGCCGCTTGAATTCACCTTTCTGGCGGACTGGTATTTTACGAAAAGAGGGATACGCGACGATGTGGAAATCAAATATGTGACTCCTTTGTCCGGCGCTTTTACCAAACCCCGGGCTTCCGGTGTTTTAAATCATTTGCTTGAAAACAAACAGGTCAATCTCATTCCGGATTTTAATATTATGCACGTGGACGGAACCGCGAAAAAACTGGTCTCATTTGACGAGAAGGAGGTGGATTACGATATCCTGGTCTCCATTCCAACCAATATGGGCGACAGTGTTATTGAGCGGTCCGGATTGGGTGATGAGTTGAATTTTGTCCCCACCCATAAACATACGCTGCAGTCCAAAACCCATGAGAATATATTTGTACTGGGTGATGCGACCGATCTGCCCAGTTCCAAAGCCGGTTCAGTAGCCCATTTCGAAGCCGAAATCCTGACCGGGAACATTCTGCATTTTATTCAGAATAAGCCGCTGAAAGAGGATTTTGACGGTCATGCCAACTGTTTTATCGAATCCGGTTTTGGGAAAGGTTTTCTGATTGATTTTAATTATGATATTGAGCCGGTGGAAGGACGATTCCCGCTACCGATCATTGGACCGATGGCATTATTAAAAGAATCGCGCATGAATCATTTCGGCAAGCTGGCTTTCAAATGGATCTACTGGAATGTCCTCCTGCGCGGCTGGCCGATTCCGATGATTACCGCCCAAATGAGTAAACTTGGTAAGAAATTATAAACATATAGAAGGAGTATAAGATGGCAACAAAGAATATTGCTGGTGTAAATGTCAATGTGAATGAGGACGGCTACCTGACCGATCATTCGCAATGGACCCGGGGAATCGGAGAGGCAATTGCCAAAGAAGAGGGTATTGAACTGACCGGGCAGCACTGGAAAGTACTGGAATTTCTGCAGAAAGAGGTCAAAGAAAATGGTGCATTACCGACGATCCGCCGCCTGACCAAATCGGGTGTTGTGGATACTAAAACCCTGTATCAATTGTTTCCCAATGGCCCATTGAAAAAAGCATCGAAAATTGCCGGACTCGAAAAACCGGCCAGTTGTGTATAAAGGAGAAAAAAATGGCTGACGAAAAAATCAAAAAGGTTTCGATTGTTATATCCCGTGGTTCCCTGGAAGGCATATATCCCGGCCTGATCATGGCCAATGGTGCCCGGATGGAGGGGATGGAAGCGAATCTGTTTTTCACATTTTTCGGTTTGTATGCGGTCCTGGATAAATATATGGACAAAATCAAAATCGCCACTGTCGGCAATCCGGCGATGCGGGTACCCAATGCAAAGGGGTTTCCGCTGCCGACGCTGTTAGGAGCGCTTCCCGGCATGTCAGCATTTGCGACATGGATGATGAACAAAACCATGGATAAGCTGGATATTCCGCCGGTTCGTGAATTCATTGAAATGATCAGCGCCGCCGGTGGTAAACTGTATGCCTGCAAGGCTACAGTAGATATGTTCGATCTGACTATGAATGATTTTTGCCCCGAGGTAGATAAGGTCCTTACTGTGGGCGAGTTCTACGAATTGTCTGCCGGGTCTCAGATCATTTTTACATAATGCCATTCAAGCCACGGACGAATTGAGCAGTCGCTGTTTTCAGCGCTACTCTCCGACGATGGGGGCAATGTTCTGACGTTGGATGTTCGTGGCTTGAACTTTTCATACAAAGAGCTGTGGTATATCGAATCTGAAACTCTTAAATTGTCGGGCAATAATCGGAGTTAGTACGTTGATTAAGTTAAAAAAGGGACTGAATCTTCCCATTAATGGTGAGCCGGAACAGACTGTGTCTGATGCGAATCCGGTGAAAAAAGTCGCACTTGTGGGACCTGATTACACCGGTATGAAACCGGATTTGACGGTTTCCGTTGGCGATACCGTCAAACTGGGACAGCTGTTGTTTACGGATAGGAAGAATCCGGCGATCCGGTATACAGCGCCCGGTGCCGGAAAAGTGATCGAGATAAACCGTGGTGAAAAACGGGTATTTCTGTCGATCGTTATCGAATTACAGGGAGATGAGGAACTGTCGTTCCAATCCTTTACAGTCGATCAAATCGGTTCCCTTGACCGAAAAAATATTATAACTCAACTGCTGGAATCCGGTTTATGGACAGCCCTGAGAAGCAGACCGTTTGAGAAAGTAGCTGATCCTGATACAGTTCCCCATTCCATATTCATTACGGCTATGGATAGCAACCCGCTGGCGCCGGACGTTGAGAAAATTGTCCGTCTGAAAAGTAACGAGTTTATTGCGGGAATGAAGATTGTTGCAAAACTTACCGAAGGGAAGCTCTATCTGTGCAAGTCAAAAAACAGTGATATTCCGACCTGTCAGCTGGGAAATCTGAAGGTGGAAGAATTTGACGGTCCTCATCCGGCCGGAAATGTTGG